>Ga0256839_1001623_pt1 | contig 26833 bp, 19 predicted proteins | sample 354166metaG_FD_185968 | JGI IMG/M metagenome (GOLD analysis project Ga0256839, IMG submission 185968) | Hydrothermal vent microbial communities from Mid Atlantic Ridge, Atlantic Ocean - 354-166 | ecosystem: Environmental > Aquatic > Marine > Hydrothermal vents | place: Atlantic Ocean: Mid... | reverse complement strand
TGGCGTTGGGCAGTATTTCCAGTCCGCTGGGGTTGTTTTGGTCGTATAGGGTGCCGTTGACGATGAGGGACTGTCCTGAGCAGAGGGTGGTGTCGAGTATGCCGACGGTTTGCGGGAAGAACTGTAGTTGTACGTTGACGGTGGAGTCGCAGCCTGTCCAGCTGGCGTTGGGCAGTATTTCCAGTCCGCTGGGGTTGTTTTGGTCGTATAGGGTGCCGTTGACGATGAGGGACTGTCCTGAGCAGAGGGTGGTGTCGAGTATGCCGACGGTTTGCGGGAAGAACTGTAGCTGTACGTTGACGGTGGAGTCGCAGCCTGTCCAGCTGGCGTTGGGCAGTATTTCCAGTCCGCTGGGGTTGTTTTGGTCGTATAGGGTGCCGTTGACGATGAGGGATTGTCCTGAGCAGAGGGTGGTGTCGAGTATGCCGACGGTTTGCGGGAAGAACTGTAGCTGTACGTTGACGGTGGAGTCGCAACCTGTCCAGCTGGCGTTGGGCAGTATTTCCAGTCCGCTGGGGTTGTTTTGGTCGTAAGGCGTGCCATTGACCCATAGCGTATCGCTGGGGCAGATGGTCGCCGACAATGTGTTTTGCGCAAGCGGTAGCACTTCGATGGTTTGGCTGGGGGCGTTGGGAATAATGCTGCAAAGTGAATCAGTAAGGCTTATCAGTTGAGTGGTATAGGTCCCTGTATTTAGTGCCAGTGAATCAGGACAGAATGGCAATAAGACTTGGTTGGTCATAAAAGGAATGGTGTCGAGCCAACTGCCGTTTGTCGAGTCAAAGCGCAGTATAGCAGTAAAGGGGGGCAACCCTGAAACATTGATCTCTATGGGAACGCAGTCGTTGTAGCAGACATTATTTGGAACGGTTGCACTGCCGCTGGGCTGATGAAACACCACTGGTATTCCTGCAGAGACCGACAGACAGGGATCCGTAAGATCCACGGATGCAAATCCATCAAAGTCACCTGCTACAGCCGAGATGTAGTACACCGAGTCGGGCACAATTGCCGGTTGCCAGCTGATGGCTGGTGAAGAACTGATAACCAGCACCTCATTGCCGAGCTGTGGGCCGGCACCTGTATGTAGTACGTATACCAGGGTGTCGTTGCCATCGAGTACGGCATCGCCATTGTGTTGTACGTTGATAATGTCGCCAGGGCAAGCTACTACGGGCGTGGTAGTGGGCATTGCAAGCGTGCCTGCATAAGTGGTGCACATGCAGCTGTACGTGCCTATTACAGATACAACGGTACATGGGCCTCCATCGCTCAGCAGAAAGGATAAAGAGCTGTCAGAAGGGATTGGATCAGAGGTAAAGGTATTGCTGTCAATTTGAATGTTATCGATCCAGTAGGGTGGTCCAAGTCCACCCGCAATGTCAAAGCTGAGTACATAGTTTTCGTTGGTACTATCACATGTGAAGGTCAGGTTGGAAGGGGTTGGTCCTTGTGTGAGGATAAAGCTGGTCTGTGCTGTATATGCGCAGCTGCTATCGGGCACATAGGTGAGCACGATGCTGTCCGGTGCAGTTACTTGTGTTGGATCGAAGAGGTTGCTCTGCACGCCCGGCCCCATCCAGATACCTGGCAAGTTGGGATCGCTCCAAGTGCTGAGGTCAAAAGGCCCTGCATTGGTGCAGAGTGTGTCTGCAGGTGGGCTTGGCAGCTGGGGTTGTGCTGGGGTGAGTACTTCCACAGTGGTCGTGATGGCGAAGGCGCAGCTGTCGTCGGGTGTGTAGAGCAAAGTGATAGGGCCACTAAGCGTGTCGGGAAAAAAGAAATCGCCATTTACGCCAGGACCAGACCACGTACCGGGTATCGTACTATCAGCCAGTGCATTTAGATCGAATGGCGGTGCGGTGGCGCAAATTGTAGCATTACCCAGCACGGGAGTAGGTGAGGGCCAGATCCAGAGCGCAGTAGTGGCAGGTTGCGCACAGTTGCCTGCAGGTGAGAAGCTCAGAGTCACATTTCCCGAAAGGGTATCGGGGAAAAGCGTGTCGGCTACGACGCCAGGGCCAGACCAGCTGCCCAAGGGGTAAGTGGGATCGGCCAGTTGTACCAATGCATATGGACCATTGTTAGCGCAAAGCGTATCAGTTTGCAATTGCGGTGTGCCCGTGGATGTAATGACAACTTGTAGGGTGTCGCCCAGTGAGCACTGTCCTGGGTTAGGGTTGAAGGTGATGGTGATGGATCCGGTGAGGAGGTTTGGGAAGATAGAGTCGTTGATGACGATGGGTCCCGACCAATGGCCAGCGATGCCGCTGGGCATGGTGTCGAGGGGGAGTGGGTTGTCATTTTGGCAAAATGGGCCAATGGGTGTCAGTGCGACGGTTTGCGCCTGTACCACCGTCACACTGGTGCCATTGGCTAGCGCACATTGTCCAGCATTAGGCGTGAATATCAAGCTCACCGTACCACTTTGGATACCAGGATTAAACTGGTTGTTCGTTACTCCTGGTCCACTCCAGTTGCCTGTGATGCCATTAATATCCGTAGGCAATGCTACTGGTGGGTCCGTGCTGCAATAGGGGCCTAGTGAGGGCAGTACTACTGGTGCTGGCGCATTGACTTGTGCAGTTGTGGTGTTCGGCAGTGCACATTCAGATGGCGACGGAGTAAAGGTAAGCGTGACCGTGCCACTTTGTCCGGCGGGAATGAAGGTGTTGCTGCTGACGCCAGGCCCACTCCAAGTACCACTGATGCCATTTACTATGGTCGGCAAAGACACGGGCGGATCGGTACTGCAATATGTGCCCAATGGCGTAAGTGATACAGGTTGAGGGGCGGTAAGGATCACTGTGGTAGTATTGGCAGTGCCACATTGCCCTGCATCTGGCGTGAAAGTCAGTGTAATCAAAAAGCCCGGCGCATTGATCGGAATCAGTGTGTTGCCACTTACGCCCGGACCTGACCACGTACCTGTGATACCGTTTACGGGGTTGGGAAGCGGAATAGGCGTACTGTTTTTGCAATATGGTCCCAGTGAAGGTAGTGATACGGGCCCTGCTACTTGGCCTTCTACGATGATGTTGTCAAAGAAGTAGGATTCGCCATTAGCCTTGGTGGCTAATCGAATTCTAATTTGCAAGCTATTGCCATTGAGTCCTGAGACGCTAATAGTTCCCCAGCCATTGGCTCCGCAGATGTATCCATTGGGGAATAGTGTCCAACTGCCACCGTCTAGTGCGTATTCGATCACCACCTGGTCATGACTGTTGTCAGTAACACCATCACAACCGAAGATAGGTGCGGCGGGTGCATCGCACTCGAACGTACCAATGCCCGATACATCTACAGATATACTTACGTCGCAATAGCCTGAAATGTCGATCGTTTGGCTGAGCCAGCCGTTGTCATTGCCGCCGCCTGCTACGCAGCAGGGTGCACCTTCCACATCTGTCACTTGAAATTGGCCATTGACTACACCCCAAGTATTGCCGGTATTGAGGGCAGGGTCATCACAATCGGTGGCGTAGCTCGTCCAGGCAGGTGGGGCATTGGTAGTGCCGTTAGGGTAGCTGTCAAAGTTTTCCGACCAGATGACGGTTACTTGTGCAGTGCTGTTGATTGTTAATGCCCAATAGATTGTACCTATCAATAGATAGCGAGGTACTTTGAGTGACAAATTCATAGGTTCGTTTTTGGGTATTTGTGCTAGTGTGCACATATCGGTGCGGCGGCGTGCTTTTTCTGTGCTCTGGCATACAAGAAAGAGCACAACGCCGTGTCAATTGCTATGTTCAGATTAACATGTCCATTTGTAGGACAAACTTAGTCCCTTTGTATCGCTACTTTGTCATAAAGATCAGGTAAAAGTGTAAGCTATCGTCCAAAAAACTTTAGGTGTCGGCTGTGGAGTGTAGGTCAGTTTCAGGTAGGGTATGCTAGAGAGGGGTGTGCGTCAAATGTCTAAAATGGTTTTTTCTTTGCGTGCGGAATGCGGCGTGCTTCCGCAAAAACGAGCTTGCATGGCGTATACACAATTTTTGCGCAAGCATATACTTTTTTGCCTGGTAGTTTGTCTCGTAGTGGTAGGGGGCTATGGTCAGCAGCTGCCTTCGCAATTTGGTGGGCCAGTAGCTTCTGGTACGGATAGCTTAGGTGGTGTGGTGATCGATACGGCCCGGATCGAGTGGTTTTTGCCCGAAAGGGCATGGGAGGTACATCCATTTGCTGACAGCACTTTGGTGCAGTTTCATCAGTACGATCCTGTGCGGCGGCAACGCTTACCGTGGGCTTCGTTGGGCAATTTGGGTAGTGCGGCTTATCCCTTGTTTTTTGATGTAGCCAAGCGTCAGGGGTTTGATGTGGGCATACATGCATGGGATTTGTATTTGCGTGCTGTAGAGCAGATTCCCTACTATCGCGTCAGTATTCCTTTTTCCAACTTGTACTATAGCCAAGGCCAAGCGCAAGATGATGCGCGTTTCAAAGGGCAGTTCAGCCGCAATTTTGCTCATCAACTCAACTTTTCGCTCGATCATCAGGCCATCAACAATTTGGGGGCGTTCAACAATCAACGTACGCGAGTGATCTCTTTGGGGATGGGGTTGTGGTGGCAGCGTTTGGGTGGGCGCTATCAGGCTTTTTTGACTTTTGCGGAGAACAACATGCAGGCTCAAGAGCCTGGTGCCATCGGGCCACCGCCTGCCGATACCTTAGTTGCAGCTTTTACGCTAGCTACCACCTTGGATGAAGCCTATGTGCGCTTTGCCAATCGCGACTGGTCTTGGTTTCATTTGCTGCGGCTGAAGGCTGACAGCTCATCGCAACATAGGTTCGACTGGCGCATCGGGCATCGCATGACGGTACAACAACACACCTATAAGTACTTTGATTCCAATCCGCCTGCAGATACTTCCTTTTACCGCCTTTTACAAACCGATGACAGAGGTTTGCGCCAGTTTGTGCGTTGGCAGACGCTTGCCAATCGCTTTTTCTTGCGGCTACACCGCCCTCAGCAAGCCCCCCCAGCATTTGAGTTGGGTATTGTGCATCGCTACCATCAGCTCTATCAAGAGCCACGCGACAGTAACCTGCACGATCTTTTCGTACAGGGGGATTTGCAGTGGCAGTGGAGGCAACAGCTGTACCTATCGGCAAATGCGCATATGGGACTATGGCAAAACCTGGGTGAATACAAAATAGCTGCCAGCTTGTCGATGGCTTTGGGCCAGGCAGGCCGTCTAAGTGGTGGGATGCTTGCTCAGCGTTATCGCCCGCCGTTGCTGGCGCAACAGGCATGGATATCGCATCAGCGTGTATGGCAAAATGCGTTGCAGCCCATTGGTGAACGTGCACTTTGGGGGCACTATCAATTGGCAGCTCAGGCCATGGAATTGGAGGTGCGTTATGTGCAGGTGCATAACTATTTATGGTGGGATTCGCTAGCTACGCCTCAGCAGGCTACCACACCTGTGCATTATTGGCGCGTGTGGTTGAGCAAGGACTTTGCCTTTGGGCCACTACATCTGGACAACCGCCTGTTGTGGCAACGCGCTTCTTCGACTGTTTTGCGCTTGCCCACTTGGTATGCGGCGCATAGCCTTTACCTGCAAGGAAGTATCTTTCGCAAAGCCATGGAGGCACGCATAGGGATAGATGCGCGCTTTATCACTCGCTGGCAACCAGTAGCCTGGATGCCTTTGCTTGGCCAGTTCTACTTGCAAGAAGCAATAAGTTATTCCATCACGCCCCTGATCGACCTACATGTGGCTTTTCGGGTAAAGACTTTCCGTTTTTTCTTTAAAGTCGAAAACCTCGTCCCGTATATCGACAAACAGTATTACGCACTCATTGCACACCACTACCTGCCCTATGGCTTGCAAGGCGGAGGTATGCGTTTTGGGCTTTCATGGCGATTGATGAATTGAACAGCCTGTAAGCTTTGGGGCCATATGCCTGCTGCTCTTTGACCAGCTTTAGCCTACTTCCTAGGTCTTAATGCGAACTCGTATTTCCACGTATTTCCACAATTTGCCACAGAGCGAGCAGCAATTCGGCATGATTATGGATCATATATATAATAAAAGCATCTTATTCGTATAGTTTGGTATGAAAGAAAAACTTTTGCCAGGAAGCAGCTCGTTTTGTGTGCTTTTTACATAAGTAAGGACATGAAAAGCTATAGGTGGATTATAGGTTGGATGTTGGCGATGGGCTGTAGCTTGCAGCTGTTAGGGCAAGCGATGGTAGCACCTATAGGTACAGGGCGATTGGCCCAATTGATGCGACAAGCTGAACTTTACCTATTGGCGAAAGACTACAGCAAGGCTTTGAAATACTACGACAAAGCCCTGCGAATGCGGCCTGCCTATAGTGCAGCCCGCCGAGGCAAGGGAGCTTGTTTTGAGATGATGGGCCGCTATCCAGAAGCTGCAGCTCAATACGAGGCGATATTGGCGGACAATCCCAATTTTTCCAAAAGCCTTTATTTCGATTTGGCCAGAGTGCATTATCGGTTGGGCAATTATGTGCGTGCATTGGCATTGCTCGAGGAATTTGAAGCTTTTAGCCAGTCGGGCGAAGCGCTTTTTGCCGATCAATCGCCTAAAGAGCAGGAGTATTTACGTGCTTGCTACGAGCAGTTGCCCGAACAGCTGCGACTGGTGCAGGTAGCCATTGATATGTCTCAGTTTCAGCGAGTAAAAGTGGTGCGCAACCTGGGGCCCGGTATCAATACGGTGGCCGACGAATACTTCCCCTGGGTAAGTCAAGATGGTCGTACGATGTACTATACAGCTCGGTTAGATGCAGCCGATGATGAGGACATCTTCGTGGCTCGTTATACGGCTAAGGGGTGGAGTGCCGGCAAACCCATTGGCGGAGTAGTCCAAACTCCGCTCAACGAAGGAATGACTTCTTTTTTGCGCGATGGCAGCCGTGTGTATTTTACTGCGTGCCAACGTCCTGAGGTGTTAGGGCCTTGCGATTTGTGGCAGGCATGGCTACAAGGCGATCAGCTGCGAGAGGTAGGCCCAGTCACGGGCTATGTCAATTCATCTGACTGGGAGTCGCAAGCTGCGATCAGTTGCGACGGCGGCACGCTCTACTTTGCCAGCACGCGTGAAGGTGGCTTTGGTGGTGCTGACCTCTATGTGTGTCACCGTTTGCCGGATGGCCGTTGGGGCAAGCCGCAAAATCTGGGGCCTACCATCAACACGGAAGGCGATGAGGAAGCGCCTTATCTCACCCCCGATGGCAAAGTGCTGTATTTCAGCTCGGATGGTCACCCGGGCTTGGGCGAGCAAGATTTGTTCATGAGCCGATTAGGGGCCGATGGCACTTGGAGTAAACCGATGAATTTGGGCGAGCCCATCAACTCAGGTGCGCGTGAGTTGGGCATATTTATTACTGCAGATGGTTTGCAGGCCTTTTTTGCCTCAGACCGTACGGGCGGGTACGGCGGCATGGACATCTACCATTTTGTCTTGCCAGAAGCATTGTTGGCTGATCCCATCACTTTTGTCGAAGGGTATGTGCTGGATTCTGTCTTGCGCGTGCCCGTCGCGTGTATGGTGCAAGTAGCGGGGCGCCCGCCAGTAGAGGCAGGACCCGATGGCCGTTTCTTTTTGTGTGCCCCAGCCGACAGCGAAGTGAAGATTTCCGTACAAGTCGATGATTATTATCGCTATGAGCGCACCTTCTACATCCCAAAATGGGACAATATCCATTACTTTCCGATAGAAGTGCTACTGGAGCCCACATTTCAATTGCCCAAAGTGGCGCCTACCGTACATGTGGACTATATCGAGCGCAGTGAGGATGTAGAAGTCGAGCGTTTCGAGCTGTTATTTGGCTTCGACCAAGCCACACTTACGCCCGAAGCGCAGCGCCGTCTTGATGGCTTTCTCAATCAGATGCTCGACGGCCGCCAAATTGTCTCTATCGAGATAGTGGGCTATACGGATGATGCTGGCGACGTGGTTTATAACTTGCGCCTCTCGGAGCGCCGTGCACGTGCTGTGGCCGTGCATCTCAAGCGCAGAGGCTTGCGCGTCGATCAGGTGTATATGGAAGGCAAAGGCGCGGCGCGCAACCACCGACCTCGATGGGCCAATCGGCGCGTGGAAGTTGTGGTGCGCTGGCGCCCTACCGATGAAAGTGGCTGAGCAGCTGCATTGGTCAGGCCACTGTATTGTCTTATCTTTGCCCCACTTGTCGGCCCCGTAGTTTAAGGGATAGAACAGCGGTTTCCTAAACCGCGGGTCCAGGTTCGAGTCCTGGCGGGGCTACCGAGCTGCAAGCCTTGCGCAGCGCAAGGCTTTTTTAGTGAATGTGCTACTGCAAAATACCGATGGTTGCCCGGACCGAACAGCGGGCATCTATACAGGATGCATTTGCCTACTTTTGTCTAGCGAATTCAAAGGCACTCTTAGCCAATTATGTTGAGAAAAGCTTTAATAGGAGTAGGCGTGCTGTTGGGAATTGTCGTGCTGGTGTCGGTCATGCTGTATTGGCGTTACTACGAGCCTTTGCCGCGATGCACACCCTCATCTCAAGCCGATAGTCTAGCTCGCTGTATGATGGCATCGGTGGATAAGGCAGCTTGGGATAGCTTGCGCTATGTGTCTTGGAGCTTCATGGGACAGCACGACTACGTGTGGGACAAGTGGCGCTATCTGGTGGAGGTGCGTTGGAAGGATCGGCGTGTCGTGTTGCATACGAACACGTTGCAAGGCAAAGTCTGGATTGGCGACGAGGAGGTCGTAGGCAAAAAGGCAAATCGACTTTTGCGACGAGCTTGGACTTTCTTTTGCAACGACAGCTATTGGCTCAATCCTGTGGTCAAAGCTTTTGATCCGGGCACACAACGCTGCCTTGTCACACTTGAGGATGGGCGCCAAGGGCTCATGGTGCACTACAGCAGTGGTGGTGTGACACCAGGCGATTCTTATGTATGGATATTGGACAATGCGTGCCGCCCACTGGCTTGGAAAATGTGGGTACAGGTCATTCCGATAGGTGGTGTAGAGACCACGTGGGAAGGCTGGCAGCAACTGCCCACTGGTGCATGGGTGGCTACGTGCCATGGGGCTTTAGGTCGAAGCATGGAGATGATCCAGCACTTGCGTACAGGCAACACCTTAGCAGCTTTGGGCTTGCGCGAAGATCCATTTGCACACTTCAGGCTGGCTTTGCCTAGTCCGCCTGTGCAATGAACTGGGTCACGCGTTGGACGACCTCTGGGTTTTTCATCAGCTTGAAGTGACCGAGGTATTCGGTGATGAGGAGTTCTGTATGTGGCCAGGTATCGTATAGTGCTTTCGCGGAGTCAAAAGGCACAATGCCGTCGTAGCGGTCGTGTACGATCAAGGTGCGCGCTACGCCTATGCGATCGGCCAAGTTGATCAGCTCTGCTTGGTGAAGTGAGCGTTGAAATTTTTGTTCCAGCAGCTGGGCGAGGGCTTGTATGACGCGGTCGTTGAGGTGGAGCATCTGGCGCATCTCGTCGATCATCGCATGGTGTTGGGCTGGTACGCCAATGAGTACTAAACGCGATACAGTCCATTCGGGTAGTAGCCACGCTAAGGTGTAACCTGTTGCCACACCTCCAAACGAGTGAGCAATGATGGCATGTACGGGTCCAATGCGGCGCAAAATGGCGCGAATGGCGCCGGCAAAATGCACTAAATTGGTACGCCTACCCCCTGATTCGCCATGAGCGGGCCCGTCAAAGGCCACTACGCGAAAGCCTTTGTTTGTCAGTTCGGGTACGAAATTGCGCAAGCCCGTGCCGCGCGACTCCCATCCATGCACGAGCAATACGGTTTGGCTACCTTGTCCCCATTCATAGCCTTTCAGGATTTGTTTGCCGTACATAAACTCGAAGATGCGCGCTTGTTCGATGATTTCGTCACTGTGGCGATGACGTGCACGGTGCATGGGCGTACTCAATAGCCGGTAGGCGCGTTGGGCGGCACGCCGAGCACAGCACATACCTGCCAGCCTAAAGTACAGTCGAGCCAAATAGATGAGGGGTGGGTAATGCCGTTCGGGCTCGAGTATCTCTTCGCCAAGGGGCGCTCTGATCACTTCGATCTTACCTTTTTGCATGGTAGGCATAGCCAATCGGGCAGTTTGGGTGATTCGGAAATAGGACTTGATAGGACGTGACTAAAGGAAAATCAATACGGAACAGGTGCAAAAATAGGGCTTTTTCAAGAGCGGAGAGGTTATTTGCCTTTTCCCTGTAGAAGCACCAGTACGGTGTAAAACATGATTTTGAAATCGAGCGCCAAAGACATGTTTTCGATGTAGAGCAAGTCGTACTTGAGGCGTTGCAACATCTCTTCAATATTGGATGCATAGCCGTATTTGACTTGCCCCCAAGAAGTGATGCCCGGACGCACCTTGAGCAAGTGCCGGTAGTGGGGCGCGCGTTCGAGTAGTTGTTCGATATAGTAGCGGCGTTCGGGGCGAGGCCCTACTAGCGACATGTCGCCGCGCAAGACGTTCCAGAAGTTGGGCAGCTCGTCAAGACGCCATTTGCGCATAAACCGCCCCCACGCTGTGCAGCGCGGATCATTGTCAGAGCTGAGCTGAGGGCCGTCTTTTTCGGCGTCAACGTACATGGATCGAAATTTGACGATGTAGAAAGGCTTGCCGTTGAGGCCAATGCGCTCTTGAAGGAAAAAGATAGGACCTGGCGAGGAAAGCTTGACGCGCAGCATGATGTACAAAAACAGGGGGGCCAGTAAAACCAATACACCAAGCGACACGGCAATGTCGATGGTGCGCTTGAGCAAGCGCTGCCATCGTGGCATGAACTCTTGCTTGACCTCGATGAGGATGGCACCATAGACGTGATTCATCTTTACCGTGCCCAACATGATGTCGTACATGTCAGGGATGATCTTGACCAAGATGCGCTGCCCAAAGTCGAACAGGATATCGAGGATCTCCTTGAGGCGATCGTGTTCGGAAGTCTCTATGGCTACCAATACTTCCTCTACCTCATAGGCCTCAATAAGAGCAGGTAGTTGGGCCATGCTGCCCAGGCAAGGCAAGTGGGCGTTAAGTGGATTGGAAGTATGGCCCCCACCATTGACGTGCACGTAGCCGACAAAGCGGTGTCCCAACTTTTTGGGGCGGTGCTCCAACTCTTCGTAGAGCTCTAGGGCTTTGTGGTTAGAGCCAATCATGAGTGTCTGGAAGCTGATTTCGCCGGCTTTGAGGCGGCGGCTGGCCCGCGTCAGCAAAATCATGCGCGTAGTGGCGGTAATGAAAAACTGCAGGCCAAAAAGGGTAAAAAAGGAGGTGTAATAGGTGCGGTAGTCGCGCACGACATCGTCGAGCACAAGGGTGAAAAACAAAAAGAGCACACCAAAAAAACTCAGAAAAAAAGTGCGACTTAGAGTCGCCATACGTGATAGCCGATAGATATCGTGATATCTGTCAAATAGCGAATAGAAGAGCAGCCAGCCCGTAGGAATAAGTAGAATGCCCCAAATAAAATTGGGGTCTTGTATCAGGGTGAAAATACTTACAGGAACTTGCTCGACGAAGAGTTTTCTGTATAGAAAAAACAGGGCCCATGCAGCCATAGCTGAAAGAAAATCAGCTACTTTGTAAATAAGGGTATGCCGCTGGCGCCGCAGTCGCATGAGCCTGCCTGCTTTGAGTCGTCGTGCTTCAGTATCAGAGGCGGGTCGTACCATAGGAGTTAAAACTTTCACGGCTTACCTTACGGAATAATGGCCCATGAGGTGCAGCGGCAATAAAGACTAAAAATGGACCAGCTTGATGTTATCAATCCATACGCGTGCTTCAGTTTTTTCGCTGCCTTGTAGCGTGGCAAAGATGCCCAATTTGTATCCTTCATCGAATTGCGATTGCAAAATGTCATCTGTCAGATCGAAATATATCTTATTCCACTGGGCTTTGGTGCGAATGCCGTAGTTGTAATTGGGGAAGAATTTGTCGCCTTCTTTGCCTAGTAAGCCAAAGAGGATGTCGATGTCGGGGCTTCGGTAGTTGATTTCGAGGAAAATCTTGCCGCCATCGAGTAGATCAAATACTGGTTCTGTAGCTACTTCGATGGTGGGATTGTCGGTGGTGAGCTGGATGAAGCCCGAGGCATTACCTTCGAACACTTCGTCGGGTTGGGTGGTAATGCGCATGTGCGTTTGAGGATCTTGATCTCTGTCGTCGTTGAACAAGTGGGGGCCCTCGAAATCTTCAATGAGTGCAAAAATGGCATCGTCGCGATAGCGCGTCTGAGGCGTAATTACTCGAACTTGGTCGGGTTCAAGTGTAGTGGTGAGCTGTATGCGCTCGTAGAAGGGGTAGATGCGCAGGTAGTAGATACTGCCGTTGGCTTTGATGACGGGGTCAATGAGGATATCTTGACTACCCGTAGCTAGTACGGGAATTTTGGATGGCACATTGACGATGCCCAGCACTTGTCCGCCTGCAGAGACCCAGGCGTGGGTCACATTTGCCGAAAGGCTCCCTTCGTTGATGGTGGGGTTGGGCTGGAGCACGAAGGGCTCGATTTGCAGCCAGGCAGGTATGGGCTCAGGGGGATCTATGAAGGTACAGGCTGAAAGGGACAAGCTGAGCATTAGTGCTGTGGTCCAGATGTATCTCATCGTGGTGGAGTGTTTCATGGGTTGAGAGACTTGGTTTTGGCATGTATTTATTGCGCGTAAAAAAGTGTTATCGGTAGAGAGGAGCATGGCTAATTAGCTGAAGCCCCCAGATAACTGGCGTTGCATGAGGCTTTGCGCTTGTGCAATGGCTTTGTCGATGTGATCGACTACTTCCATGGCGCGCAGCCCATCTTCTATAGGCACAGGTGGCACCTGCCCTTTAAGTATGCTTTGGGCAAATAATTCAAGCTCAAGCCGGATCGCATTGATGGGTTCGATCTGCGGTATATCTACGGAAAGGTATCTTTTTCCAGAAGGTACAGGTAATTCGAGCGTCTGGCGCCCCTCAATGGGTTTGTCGAACAGCCGCACCACCTGGGCTTGCTTTTCGAGCATGTCTACACTGATGTAAGCGTCGCGCTGAAAGAAGCGTACTTTGCGCATCTGTTTAAGTGAAATGCGCGAAGCCGTGAGGTTAGCCACGCAGCCATTTTCAAATTCGATACGGGCATTGGCGATATCATGCTTTTGGCTCACCACGGCCACGCCGCTGGCACGTACTTCTCGCACTTTCGACTTGACGTAGTGCAATACCAAATCAACATCGTGGATCATCAAGTCGTGCACCACCGACACGTCGGTGCCACGCGGGTTGAAGGTGGTCAAACGGTGGGCTTCCACAAACATAGGCTGCAGAGACAAACCTCCAAGTGCGAGCATAGCAGGGTTGAAGCGCTCTACATGGCCTACTTGAACTTTGAGGCCCGTAGACTGCACCAACTCTACTAGGGCTCGTGCTTCGTCGATGGATTGTGCTAATGGCTTTTCTACAAAGAGGTGTTTGCCTGCCTCCAGACATTGTTTGGCCAGTGCGTAGTGGGTCGAGGTAGGGCTGACAATGTCGAGCACTTCACATTGGGCGATTAAGGCATCGGCATTGGCAAAGGGTGTGATGTCAAAGGTGTCGGCCACATGTTGAGCCGTAGCCGGGTCGGGATCGTAAAAGCCCACTATCTGGTAGTGTTGGGGCAGAGCTTGTAGGCAGCGGACGTGAATTTTGCCCAGATGGCCTGCGCCGAAAATGCCTATTTTGAGTGGTTGCATAAGCTGCGAGATGAAAGACTGATTTTGGGGTTGTGCGCACTTTAGGCAGCAAAGGTACCTTTGTCTGGTGGGCTGGCCAAAAACTGAAAGGGAAGAGATGGCCTCAGCGGCCAGCTATGCACGTAATAAGACTAAGATGGGCGCCAAAGCGTGCAGCAATTTCACTCTGAGGCCGTACGCGTCTATAGGCCGATGGAAAAGGTATATGCGTTATTTAGGCTCGAGGATGATGCAGTTGTCCAATGTGCTTTGCCCTTGTACCAACTCGGAGAGCAATAGCTCGATGCGTACGGCCTTTTGAGAGGGCGCTATTTCGGCTCTGGGATTGCTTACTTGTCGTATGGGCTGACTGAAGCGATAGATGCCTACTAAGCGGGTTGTCTCTAACATGAAGCGCGCCATGAAGGGTAGGTCATTGTAGGAGAAGTCTGTGACAGGTTCGGCCAAAGGGTAACACCGATGGAACTCATTGCCTTGAAAGTCGTAATTGGCTTGGTTAAATGTGGGCACGTATAGCCAATCGAGGTTTTGGCTCACAGCTGTGAGGGCTTCGTTGAGCGTGTGGATGTCGGGAAAGTGAGCGCGCACACTGCCCACAAAATTATCAAAATCGAGTGTGTAGCTCGCTTCGCCCATGCCTTTGGTCAGCTCTATGCTATTGCGCACAATGCGAAAGAGGTTATGTATGTCTTGCTCGCTGGGCAGGCGATAGCCATTGATTTGGCCTGCAGCCCAATATTCGCGCAGCTGCTCCTTACTTTGCGCAAAATCGAGCGTAAGGGTGATGTATCCAGAACCATCTTCCTGCAAATCGATCTCTTCGCGAATCTCAAAGCAGCTGCTACCACACAACACCACACACAGCGCACCTATCCACCACCAGTAATGCATCATAATAATGGGCTATTTAGTTTTTGCGAAAGCACATCCTGAAAAACAGATTTCCAAGAAAAAGATTTTGGCTTACCCAAAAAATTAATCCCCAGAAATGTAGGACAATGCCCATTGAATTGCTGATTTTTGCCGCTGTCGCAAATCTCGCACCCATGCCTTCACTTTCTGAACGGGGAAGACATACGCCTTTCTCGCCTTTTCGCAAACTCGCGCCCTTGGCCGACAAGGCCAAAGCTTCGGGGGTCAAAGTGTATCATCTCAATATAGGGCAACCCGATATTCTTACGCCTCCGGTTGCCATGCAGCAGCTGAGTGCTCGCCTTGAGCCCATTTTGGCGTATAGCCCCGCTGAAGGCAATATGAGCTTGCGCCAAAAGATGGTGGATTATTATGCGCGTTATGACGTGAGGGTGACGCCTGAGGAAATCATGGTAATGACGGGTGCCTCTGAGGCACTCCAGCTCAGTTTGTTTGCTTGTTTCAATCCCGGCGAGGAGGTATTGGTGCCCGAGCCCTTCTATGCCAACTACAATGGTTTTGCACATATTGCGCAGGTGCGCATCAAGCCCCTGAGTTGTCAAATTGAAGCTGGCTTTGCGCTACCGCCAGTAGCAGCTTTTGCCGATGCGATTGGTCCGCGTACGCGGGGCATTTTGCTGTGCAATCCCAATAACCCCACTGGGGCAGTGTACGCCCCCGAGACCTTGGGGGCCCTTGGCACCTTGGCGCGCCAGCGCGATTTGTTTCTCATCGTCGATGAAGTGTACCGCGAGTTCTGTTACGACGGCGCCACCTTTGTGTCGGCACTAAGCCTGCCCGACCTGGCCGATCAGGTGGTAGTGATCGATTCGGTGTCGAAGCGATATAGTGCGTGTGGAGCCCGCATCGGTGCGGTAGTGACGCGCAATGCAGCCCTACGCGAAGTGTTGGGCCGCTATGCCCGCCTGCGTCTTAGCCCACCCGGGCTCGGACAATGGCTCACGGAAATAATGCTCGAAGACGATATGGCCTACCTCCAAGAGGTAAAAGCCGAATACAACCGGCGCCGAGGCATGGTCTATGAGCGCCTCGCACAGATGGAAGGCGTGACCAGCTATCTGCCAGGTGGCGCTTTCTATTGCTTTGCGCGCTTCCCCATCGACGATGCTGAGCGCTTTTGCCGTTGGCTGCTCGAAGACTTCTCGCACGAGGGTGCCACAGTCATGCTCTCTCCAGGGCCAGGATTTTACGCTACACCAGGACGCGGGCGCGACGAGGTGCGCATGGCTTTTGTACTGGATTGCACGCACCTGGCACACGCCATGGATTGCCTGGAAAAAGCCTTGGAGATATATCCCGGGCGCCAGTTGCCACTATCCACCTCTATTGCCTGCAGTGGAGCTGAATAAAGCTGGCCAACCGGAAGGCTGAAAGACTTGCAATTCAAGTGAATAGGCCTCCGCGTTGTGGATTTTTTCCGGATTTCATATTTGTTGTTCCTGGAAGTTTTAACTAATTTTTGAACATCCTGAAGTAAATTGGAGAGTGCATGCCTTTTTTCTTGGAAAAGAAGAAGGCGATTCGCATGCTTACAAAACATTCGGTAGTCAAAAAACAATTGATTTAGGTTAACGATTTTCAGTATTTCGATATCTTTTAGAAATACTGAGTCTATCTTCTTTTTTACATTTATATCTATACCCAAACTGAAGTGGTTTGGGTGATTTACAACTCACAAACCAGCGAAAGATAAGAAGTTTGGGAGGCGTCAGTCTCGCAAACCACTTCGCCATGAGTATAAATCGAAAATCTCGGATATTTGGCCAACCACACCTCTGAGCCGGCATAAACTCAAAAAACTTCTCAAAAAGGTGTTCAGTTTATCAAAAGAAGCAAAGTAACCAGAGGTGATTTGTAGATTATTCGTATATTACATCGGGATTTGTTTTGGCTCTTCTTTGATTGTAATATACTGATTTTCAAATATTTGTATAGCAAACAACTTCCACTTTTTACCCCTTTTTTAACCCTCGAAACTTGAGTCAATTACCTCATTAATCCCTATTTCCCGGCACATCTCTGCTGCCAAACCCAAATGGTTAATGCCTTACTTGAGTATTCTCGTGTCTTCATCTCACAAGCTTACAGCTTACTCCTAATTTATAAAATTATCTTTTCTTTTTAATTTGAGGTGCGGAAGATGCCTCATATGACAGGCACTTGTCATTTTGATTTTTTTGTTCTTGCCCCAAGAGAAGGTAAAGTGGCAAAAAGGCAAATTTTGTGGAAAGGCTTTAGAGTAGGAATACTAATCAGCAATAGCAGATATTTGACTGGACTTGTTTTAGTGGTATGTCACAGATCAGATTAGCGTGGTGCAGATGCAATGTGGATTATCGCTGTGGTGTTTGGAGGGGCAAGTGTGACAAATGCCTACTTGAGGAGCTCGTGCTGGGAGGCAGTAGGGTATTTTATTCGATAAATCGACTTTTCCATTGGTCTTGTGGTGTCCAGCAGGTGTTGCCGCGGTGGCTCCATTGGTAGCGGTGGTGTGCTACAAAGTCATATATGCGGTCGATCAGGGGAAGTGGTAAGGCGTAGAGTACCCATCTAAGGCAAGACCAGGGCGGGTCGAGATGGCGCAACAGGCGTCGGATGGCTTGGGTGCGGTAGTATACTTGGCCATTTTCGAGCAGTACGAGCGAGTCGGGTGGTGGGCTGGGTGCATGGGCCAATTGTCTTTGTGCCCAGTGGGATTGCAGTGGGGCGAAGCGCACGCGGCCTTGGCGGTCGTGGCGCAGTACCCATTGTACGGATCGTTGGCACAAAGGGCAATGACCATCGTAAAGTAGTACAGGGCCTGAGTGGGTGTGCGTCATGTGTGGTAGGGCTTTAAGCGCCCTGGGCACTTGCTTCAAGTGTGTCCCAGTATTCTACTGCGCGCCTTGTATGAGGAATACAGATCGAGCCGCCTACCAGGTTGGCAATGGCAAAAACCTCAAATATTTCTTCTCGGCTTATGCCGAGCTTATGGCAAGTACCTAGGTGGTATCGGATGCAGTCGTCGCAGCGCAATACCATCGAAGCTACCAGTGCGAGTAGCTCTTTGGTCCTTCGGTCAAGTGCGCCATCGGCATAGGCGTTTTTATCCAGTGCAAAGAAGCGATTGAGTGTTTTGTTCTGTGCCTCAAAGATGCGCGCATTCATGCGCGTGCGGTATTCGTTGAACTCCTCAATTAGCGACATGGGCATCTTTTTGTTTGGGTGCAAGATCGGACTTTCGGCACAAATGGCAGTAGTGCTAAAAATTTTTGTGAAAGCAAAAGAAAAGGTTAAGGCACGAGCAATTGCGCGAATTCTGTGCACATTTGTAGCGTATTTTGGCGTGGTGGCAAACCGTAGCGGCTCGTGTGGTGTCCTTATAGCGCCTTTTGGCAAATGCCATACGTACTTTACTAAATGAAATCATATGAAAACCAGTTGGATAACCTTTTTTCTTGCCACGTGTCTGGTCGTAGTAGCGCATGCACAACAGCGTGTGGAGGAGGAAAAGTTGATTCAGTTTAGTGGTCTGGTGCTTGATGGGTCGACCGATGAGTTGGTGCCTGTGCCTTTTACCAATGTGTTGGTGGTGGGGCGTGGTCGAGGTACTTATACCAACTGGGATGGCTTTTTTAGTATAGTAGTGGAACGCGGCGACACAATCGAGTTTTCTGCAGTGGGCTACAAAACTGTGCGCTATCACATTCCCGATACATTGCCCGATAGTCGCTATTCTATCGTGCAACTCATGACGCAAGATACCATTAACTTGCCCGAAACGGTGGTGTTCCCTTGGCCTAGCCGAGAGCACTTTCGCCTGGAGTTCTTAGCTATGGACGTGTCTTCGGAGCTGCAGGATCGAGCCATGGAAAACTTGGCCGATGAGCACTTACAGCGCCTACGGCAAGGCACAGCCTATGATGCCAATGAAAATGCCGATTTCTACTTGCGCCAGCAGGCCCGCTCGTACTACTACATTGGGCAGCAGCCACCCATGAATATATTTAATCCTTTGGCGTGGAAGCAGTTTTTCGACGCATGGAAGCGCGGCGATTTCAAGAAAAAGAACAGGTGAGCTACCTGCCGCAGGAGGCATGTCGCTGCTCGGGACAGTACCTTATGGTACTTTGTGTAGCATGTACTATTTTTCCGGAAAAAGTCCATGAAGAGCTCGACTTTTACCGCCATTGATAGGCAAAAGCAAATCTATATAGGCGGCCTGGGCGGGCGCAAGCCGTTGGTGCCGGTACACCCTGAAGCTTTGGCCGAGCAAGCGCGGCGCAAGATGAGCAAGCGCGCCTGGGCATATATAACGGGTGGGGCTGGTCTGGAGCGCAGTATGGCCTACAATCGTGCTGCTTTTGCTCAGTGGCGCATCATTCCCCGCATGTTGCGCGATGTGTCGGTGCGCGACACTTCGGTGTCGCTTTTTGGGCACACCTTGCCTGCACCTTTTCTGTTAGCTCCCATCGGCGTGCTGGAACTAGCTCACCAACAGGCTGATCTAGCGGTTGCACGTGCAGCAGCTAAAGTAGGAATCCCTATGATCTTCAGCAATCAAGCTTCGGTGCCCATGGAGGCCTGTGCCCAGGCCATGGGGGCTAGCCCGCGTTGGTTTCAGCTGTACTGGAGCAAATCGGACGAGCTAGTGGCTTCGTTGGTGCGGCGGGCCGAGCAGTGTGGGTGTACGGCAATTGTCGTCACGTTAGACACCACCATGTTGGGTTGGCGCTTGCGCGATCTCGACTTAGCCTACTTGCCCTTCCTAGAAGGCTTGGGGATCGCTCAATACACCTCCGATCCGGTTTTTCAGAAAATGGTGGATAGACCTTTGCCATCGGACGAGCCCTCCTTGAAGCCTCCTTTGACCCTTACTACACTGCGCAAGATATGGAGCCTGATGTGGCGCTATCCAGGGAGCTTTTGGCGAAACCTCCTTACGGGCCATCCACTCAAGGCCGTGCGTACATTTATACAGACCTATTCGCGCCCATCGTTGCAGTGGGAGGACCTGAAGCGGTTGCGTGAAATGACGCATTTGCCCATTGTGCTTAAAGGTATTCTACACAGCGATGATGCGCGTCGGGCAGTAGACTATGGCGTAAATGGTATCGTCGTGTCCAACCATGGCGGGCGCCAGGTGGACGGCGCTATTGCTTCGCTGGAAGCCCTTCCAGGTATCGTGCAAGCTGTTGATGGCCGGGCGGTAGTGTTGTGCGACAGTGGCATACGTACGGGGTCGGATGCCTATGTTGCGCTGGCTTTGGGAGCAGATGCAATACTCATAGGACGTCCCTACGTGTATGGGTTGGCCATTGCGGGGCAGGCAGGGGTAGAAGAGGTATTGCGCAATTTTTTGGCCGACTTTGAGCTCACCATGGGATTGGCAGGTTGCCGTCGAGTAACTGAGATCCGGCGCGAGCGCTTGTTGTCGGTACGATGAACTGAGGTGCGTGACCTATTGCTCGGAGTCCACTACCGTAAAATGCACACTGGCTTGTGCCCCGCTGGCATTAGTCACAGTGAGTAGGTGAGGGCCAGGCTTGGGGCGAAGAGCCAGCTCGTGCCATTCGGTAGTGCGCCCTACGTATTGTGCGTCGAGCATCCAGTACAGCACGTCGTCGGGTCGTACAGATGAGGCGCGGCATACGAGCGCTTGTGGCGTTCCGTCGACATCTACTGGAAGGTCTATGCGCATGCCTTCGGGTGGGTAGATAATAGAAATGACAGCATCAGTTGGCAGGTCCAACTGGCAGTCGGTCCGAAATGGCGGTGGCGGCTCGTATTCGGGATGGTGACGTGCATACCAGGGCACTACCCATGCTGGTAGGATAAAGGCCGTGTCAGCGATGGCTTCAGGAGCACAGCTACGCGTGACGCGTTGACCATTGTGGGGATCGCGCCAGATGAGGTGGTGCCATGGGCAAATGGGGCCTTGCAGGCAGGCGCGTGGCACTAAAGTGGTATCGGTAGGGCACCAAGGGTTGGCCAGCATGCCACTTTTCCGACAGGTAGCAGCATACTCCATATCATCGTAGGGTGGAGCAAACCACTGTGGAACAGGAGGTAGTAGCTCGAACAGGGAAAACATAAGAGGGGCAGCAGCTTTGACGCCAAGCAACCCTGCACGCCCTTCGCCGTCGGCATTGCCCATCCAGACGCCCACTGTCCATTGCGGGTCGATGCCGATGGCCCAGGCATCGCGAAATCCGACACTGGTACCCGTTTTCCAAGCAATGGGCCTGGACGACTCAAACACTTGCCAGTTGCCCCATTCGTCGGGGCGTGTCACTCGTTTCATGGCCTCGAAGGTGTGCCAGATGGCAGCAGCACCTACCATAGGAGCTATGTCGGTAGGGTGTGCGGAAGGTGCGTACAGTTGCCCTGCCAACACTACAGGTGGATGCAGGTCGGAAGCCAGATAGTGACTGCCCAACGAATCGAAATGCCACAAACTGCGCCCCATGCTGGCGTATATGCCACACAACTCGTAGAGTGTCGCTTCGCCACTGCCCAATATGAGCGAGAGACCATAGTGCTCGGCAGGCCAATCGAGATGGGCCAACCCCCATTTGCGCAATTGGTGCAAAAACGGCGCAATGCCGGCTTGTTGTAGCAGGCCTACGGCAGGTACGTTGAGTGAGCGAGCTAGTGCTTGGCGTGCAGGCACTAGGCCATCGTAGTCGCGATGGTAGTTCTGAGGATGATAGCCACTAATCCATATCGGCAAGTCGAACAATAGCTGGTCGGGCAAGATTTGGCCGCGATCGAGCATCCAGGCATAGAGCAGGGGTTTGAGTGTACTGCCCGGGCTGCGCGGCGCCGTGACCAGATCAACCCATTCGTGATGGGACTTGCCACAGCCTGGCACATTGCCTACCCACGCGCGCACTGCTCCACTGCGCGTGTCTACGATGAGCGCGGCGGCATTGTGTACGCCGTTGCTGGACCAAATGCGGGCGTGTTGTGCCAATTGTTCGGTTGCGCGCTGTTGAAGCGTCACATCGAGAGTAGTACGCAAGCGGCCACCTTGAGGGTATTGCTGGCGCAGGTGCTCAGTGAGATGGGGAGCCAGATCGGGCAGTGGCTTGGGTGCTTGTGGCAGCGGCTCTGCCAATGCCAGTTGCCAGCTCGTAGTGTCGATGAGGCCGCGATGCAGCAAGCGACTCAGCAGCTGATCGCGTTTGTGGCGCAATAGCTGCCGGTGGCGCCCTGGATGGATGAGGCTGGGGGCATTGGGCAACACGGCCAAAGTGGCTGCTTGTGCCCAACTGAGATGCCAGGGCGACTTGCCAAAGTAGCGCCAAGAGGCAGCCTCAAGACCTACTACATTGCCGCCAAAGGGTGCATGGGTTGCATACAGCTTCAAAATGTCTTCTTTATGGGTGCCCAGCTCTAACCTCAGCGCCATGAGCATTTCCCATACCTTGCGCCTAAACGTGCGTGCACCTGGGCCCCCTGCTAGGCGGATCACTTGCATGCTCAAGGTACTGCCACCACTGACAATGCGATTTGCACGCAGGTTCTGATAACAGGCGCGTATCAGCGCAATGGGATCAACTCCTACATGTCGATAGAATCTCTTGTCTTCAAAAGCGATCAGTGCTTGCGCAAAACGCCATGGCACGCTGTCAGGCGGGGGAAAGCGCCATTGCCCATCGGCAGCCACGCGTGCGCCCAACAAGTCACCCGATCGGTCTTCTACCACTACCGACCAAGCCACATCGAACAAGGGGCGAGGTAGCGAAAACCACCACCATACACTTATGGTACACAGCAATACGCACGCACCAATGCGTAGTGGCCTGTTTGTCGTCGGTGTGCTCATCACAAGGACAAGGTAATGCTTTTACAGGTATGATGCGGTTTATTGTACGATAAAGCTACATCCTATGGAAGCAAAATACGTGTAGCTGTCCAACTGGATGCCAAAAGAGGTGTCAAACTGGAAGTACGCAGAGGTGAGGTAGGTCATGCCAGTATGTAGGCCAGGGCTAATGGCCGATGGTCTGATGCCTGAACTGAAGAGTTCAAAAAACCAGCTGGTGCGTTCGTTAAGCGCATAGGAGGCCGAAGCACTCCAATCAATGCGATGTTGAGGCATCTCGGTATAGGATCGATACCATGCTACATTTACGCCCAACTGTCCCTCTGTACCAAGCGGAGTGGCTACCGCCAAACAAAGTTGCCGCGATGACAGCTTAGCACGCAGCACTGCCAGATTTAGTGCAGCAATGAGTGCTACCTGTAGTTGAGGCTTTCGCCAAAGCTGTACCTTAGTACCTACGCTGTATTGACCCAAAGACGTGTGCCTATCTCCTTCCTCTTGGTAGAAAGTACTTAGCACGTGCCCCAAACGAAGTTCTGCCACCGACGACACTCCAATACGCCACAACTGCTGCCACCAGTCTACTTGCTGCACATATGGACTCGAAATTATCTGCATTCCTTGTTCGCCCTGCAACCAGCCTCGGGGTACAACTACGCTTGATTCCATTTGGTCGGGTCGGTCTGTGATGATCGTTTGTCCAAAAAGCATTGGGCAATCTGCACTGGACAATATGAGTACTATGTAAAAAAGTTTTTTAATTGACTTTTTAATTTTATTTAGTCAAATCTAAATTTTTTTTTGTTCAAAAAAAACACCAGCATATACTGGTGCTTTTGACATGTGCATCTGTTAAATAGAGCAGGTGGTTATTTGAAAAATTCTTTGATTTTTAGTATCAATCCTTTGCCATCAGCTTGAAATGAATCGAGTAGAGAGGGATCCTTTTCCGAGAGGACAGCAAACGTGAAGTTGTCGGCCAGGATTTCATCGGGGTGAATGATATACTGAGTGTTTTGGGTAATTTTTTGAAAAAACTCGGGGTGTTGCCGCAAGTCGATCGGGGAGCGCCCATCAGGGGTGGCAATCACCTCCACAGTGTCGCTGTGTAGTTGCTCGGGAAATAAATCAAAGCTCAGGTAGCTGAAAAAGTCGGGCTTGCCCGGGCTGGAATTTTTAGCACGCGTATAGATGATGGGAGTAGCGGGGAAAGTTTGTCCGTTTTCGTTGAGCAGTTCGATGTAGTAGTGTGGTTCGAGGCCATCGGGGTTGAGCAACAGTTGTGGGGCTAGTACAGGGGAGTACACGATGGTTTTAGCGCCCCATCTTTTGAAACCGATCAATTGATAGAGGCTGTCGCGCTGAGCGGGATGATAGCGCGACCACACGTGGAAAATTTCATGCAACATGACGGAATAGAGGGCTGCTTCGTCTTGTGTCAAGGCATCGGCAGGAATAATGATGCACTCCTCACGTGTGTACCATGTGCCACTACCGTAGTGATTGCCCTTTGTTTTGATGAGGATGAGCGTGTCGGGCAAGGCTTTTGCCGAGAGGTATGTGTAGATGTCGGCCAAAGCTTTGTGCAGGACCTGTGCGACGAGTTGAGCTTCTTGCTCGGTGAAGTCGGCTACGTCTTGCGCTAAGTATTGCCGGTAGGCCGGCAAGCGATCTTCACGCGTCTCACCCAGCCCAATTGGCTGTTTCATCTGAATGGCCATGTCGATGAGCGTGATGCGCTCAAAGAAGCCCTGTAGGTCGTCATCTAAGATTTCACGAGCGGCCAAAGCCGAGTCAGCTATTGAAGTGTATACGGGAAGAACAACCTCAGCATCCGGCACACGGTCGGATGCTGAGGGGGTACATGAGGGCATCATCGAGGCGATGAGTAATGATGTTGTTAGTATGAAATATGTATATATGCTATTCATATTAATTATTTGTTTTTTAAATGTGTAATAAATAGCTTCTTATCTCTACGATATACTTGCCATTTGGGCCATTAGATCAGTGGGAGATGACAACTTCACTTTATGTTGAGTTGTTAGCATTGTATCAGCGCAGTATAGCGGTGATGTTTTGTTATGTCTGGCGACATATCTACGTGATTATTTGCCATGGTTACATATTAATTTTTTTATTTGGAGCGCATTTCCACTTTCGAAGCGTGGAAGCTTGCGCAAAAAAAGTGGAAAATCACATGATATGATGGAGAAAAAGTCGATGACACAAAAAAAAGTCAAGGCAGGAGATGTATTAGTTGCGCAACCGTTTATGATAGATCCTCACTTTCGGCGCACCGCGGTTTTGCTTGTCGAGCACGGCGAGGAAGGCAGCCTGGGCTTTGTGATGAACAGGCCGCTACCCGAGGTGCGTGTAGACGGCTTGGTGGCCGATTTTCCCGAGTTCGAGGCGGGCGTGTCGTATGGTGGCCCTGTACAGCAAGACACTTTGCACTACCTCCACAATGTAGGCGACTTGCTAGATGGAAGCCGTAAGGTAAGTGATGGAGTATGGTGGGGTGGCGACTTCGACAAGCTGAAGTTTCTCATCGGCAATGAACTGATTCGTCCCGCACACATTCGGTTCTTCGTTGGATATGCAGGTTGGGCACCTGGTCAATTGGAGGAAGAGCTTGCCTACGGTTCATGGGTAGTAGCCGATATGGACGCCAATTATATGTTTCGCCTCAAGCCGCGCACACTTTGGAAGCGCATCCTTGAAGACAAAGGCGGCAACTATGGTGTCATTGCACAAATGCCCCTGACTCCCTCTTGGAACTGATTTGTATTTAATGCGATATGGCAAAAGCAGCATGCCGGCCTCAGAGCTGATCGAAGTGCTCGGGCCGGCATTTGTGTGCCATATTTTACCTGCCTAGTTAAGCAATTTACTTGTATGCTCACCAGGTTGTGCATGGCCTTTTTAGCTGAGTACTTGTGCCCAGATATGTGCATCTATTTCCTCAAGTATATTGCGCAGTTTGTTTTCCATGGCACGCAATAGGCGATCCATGGCCTCTTCAGCAGTTTTCGGAATGAAAAAGAGCTTTTGCTCGGACAGCGGAGCTTGCTGGGGCTCTCTCAAAAAGCACTCAGCGGAAATAAAAGCCATTACGCCGAGTTTGATCTCGTTTTGAGAGAAGTCTAATGCATGGCTCAATCTTTCTACTATGTCCCCTACACTGAGGTTTTGAAATTCCACTTTGTGTGCCGCCATGTGTTCGGCTAATGAGTAGAGTATTTCTTGGGAAAACTGTCTGAATACAGGCACGCCACGCTCCAAGATCACTTTGTAATTTTCTACACTGTGTAGTTCGCCCAGTGTCTTAATATATGGAACAGGTTCATACCCTTGTAGGTTGGTAAAGGTATATACTAGCCGATATTCGCTGGGCGGCTTGAGTACCAACTTGACTGAGGTATTGTAAGTGATAAAGCGGATGAAGTCGATAAAGCGCACAAACCCCAGCTGAAAGTAAGAAAAGTCTTTTAGGCGGTAGTTCAGAAGCTGACTCAATATGGAGATGTTTAAACCATTATTGCTCAGCAGATGATGTGCTCTTTGATTTCTGCTTAGGAAGCTAATGATCGCTTTGGATGCCTGAAAGACTTTGTTTTTATCGGCTTGAGCAATGGGCTTGTGCTCCTTCATAAAATCTATCACTATGGGGTCGTAGCTTATTTGGCTGTTGCAACCGTTTTCTCCATTTATGTGGCTAGGGATCCCAATCCATACGAACTCGTCACAAACGGCCTGAAAAACTTTATTGGTTGTTTTTCTATACGCACACCCAATAACGGCTTTCCCGTATTCGTGCAGTTTTTTGGCCAACGAGGAGAAGCCCCCATCGCCCGATACGATGACGAATACTTCTATTTCTTTTTTTGTGATGGCTACCTCAGTGGCATCGATAGCCAGTTGTATGTCTGAAGCATTTTTTTGTGAACCTCGACCAAAGCCAAACATCTGAATGGGTTCTATACCTAATTCTACAATATCGCCACGCAGGATGCTCAGCCTTGGATCACTCCAGTTGGCATAAGCGCGCTGAATGGCTATCTTACCCGTCAGCTTAGTTTGAAGCTCGTCGTATATTTCTTTTAATGACAGTGCGGTCAGCATGTCGGCATGCTGATATCCGCCAATGAGATTTTCTATATCGTAGAATACGGCAGTGTTGAATTGAGTCATAATTCAGCTTTTGCGTTTGGATTATCATTTACTACTAATGTGCTTGTGTATCACATATGAATAACTCAAGTTTCGGTAGTCAAAAGCAATTGATTCAAATTAAAGATTTTCAGTATTTCGTTGTCCTTTAGAACTACTGAGACTATCTTCTTTTTTTACATTTACATCTATACCCAAACTGAAATGGTTT
>Ga0256839_1001622_pt1 | contig 26837 bp, 13 predicted proteins | sample 354166metaG_FD_185968 | JGI IMG/M metagenome (GOLD analysis project Ga0256839, IMG submission 185968) | Hydrothermal vent microbial communities from Mid Atlantic Ridge, Atlantic Ocean - 354-166 | ecosystem: Environmental > Aquatic > Marine > Hydrothermal vents | place: Atlantic Ocean: Mid... | reverse complement strand
CATGAGTCTTCGTGGAGTTGGCTGTAGGGAATCGTAGTGCCTCGAGCCGAGACAAGGAACTTCAGACCAGCCGAACGTCGTACTTCGTCGGGGGCATCAACGAACGTAAGACACTCGTCGTTGGCGGGTGCCTCCGGAACGGCGGTCAAGACGCACGCGGCAGGGAACGTATCGGCGTCGGGAAAGAGGTCGCGGGAGTGGCCAAAGTCGACCAGAAGGTCAATGGCGGCGTGAGACCGGACAAGGCGCCGGAGCGGCCCTCCATACTTGTTTCTCAGCCACTTGTTCGGCGTAAGTAGTCCGAGACGGCCGAATGGTCTGAGAATGCGTAGTGCCAGGTCGACGAAGAACACCGAAAGGTCGGCTGTTGCAGCGAACGCCTCCGATGCAGCAAGGAGAGGCTTCATGCGAGCCAGTCCCTCTTGGCGAACCCACGGCGGGTTTCCAAGGACAACATCGAAACCAGCGGTCCAACCAGCCGTTTCCATCTCGCGCAGCTCTGTCTTCACACGGCCAAACACCCGTGGGAACGCGAGGTGCCAGTGGAAGAAACGGTACCGACGCGCTAGCTCCCGCACGGTCCTCCGGGTCGACGGACCGGCCGCACTCACGTCTCTCTCGATGCGCAGCCAGGTGTCGTGGGTGATGGCGGCGTTCTCCAGATCGCCCGCCTGCTTGGGCCAGACGAAGGCGGCGCACCAGGCGTCGGCGCGGAACCAGGCGTCCTTGAATTCTGGCGAACGAGAGATCCGGTCCCAACGCCTCTCCTTCTCGCGGACGGCCGCGATGCTGTCGTCCGCGGCCTTCTCCACGCCCTCGAGCTGATCGGCCACCGCCTGGTGATCCTCCGCGGGCGTGGCACCGAGCAGGCCGAAGAGCGTGGTCTGGCCCTTGCGCTCGTCCCGGTTGCGCTTCTTGAGGCGCTTGGCGACGTCCTTGTCGTCGCCCTCGATCGGCTTGAAGGCGTCGTCGGGGATGCCGCGGGCCATGAGTGCGGGCGTCGCGCCGAGCAGCGCGTTGCCGCACTGGATGTGGCTGTCGAGGAACGACAGGGGCCGGCCCGGCTCGATGGCCTCCATCCAGAGGCTCACCTTGCAGAGTTCCACGGCCATGGGGTTCACGTCCACGCCGTAGATACAGCGGCCGACCACGTCCCGAAGCGCGCGCTGGACCTCGTGAGGGCTCGGCTCGTCCTCGCCGGCCCGAATCGCCGCGAGGCGCTTGGCGATGCGGCGCGCGGCGGCGACGAGGAAGTGCCCGGAACCGCAGGCCGGGTCGCAGACGCGCACGCTCAGGAGGGAGTGCGCGGCGAGCAGCGAGCGGCGAGCGGCGAGCGGGGCCTGGTCCCAGAGGGCTGCTATCGCCGCCTCTGGAGGCTTCGTTGAAGAGCGATGAGTTGCTTGCCCAGTATCGTCGCTTCGGCCAGAGGGGCTTGTATCGCCTCGCTCGTGCAGAGACCCACTCTGGCGGTCAGTAGAAGGTGTGTCTCCAGCTCGCGCAGGCTCCCTTGGGCCGTGCGCAGGTACTGCTGAAACTCCTTGGTCCCGCTTCGACCCCAGCCCTCCGCGATGTTGGCTGGTATCGAGGCCGCCGCGCGGCGCATCTGGCCCGTCATCCCGAAGCGCTCCTCCGCTGGAAAGTCGCGTGTCAGCACGTAGATCATCTCCGCGAGTTTCATCCCTCGCTCCCACACCTCCAAATCCCGATAGGACTCGATAGACATGGCCAAGCTCCTCCTCGGTGAACCAAGACAGTCCCGCGTCGCGCCATTGGCTTTCCACTACTCGCCACTCGCTACTCGCCACTCGCCGAGCCCGTTCGAGCCGCTCGGTGAGAACGGGCTCCAGCGCCGAGTCGAGGAGACAGTCCACGAGCTCCGTGGGCGTGTAGTAACTTCCAGTGGTCTTGCGCTCATGGCCGGGCGCGGTGTCGAGCTCGAAGGTGGCGGCCTTCTTGTTGAGACGCGGGTGCAGCTCGAGCAGGCCCTCGTAGATGCTGCCCAGCTCGTCGGCACCGACGTTGCGCCAGTTGACCGGGTAGCGGGTCTTGCCCTCCTGGATGTTGGAGAGGCGTCGCACCGCTTCGAGAAGGTGCTCGTTGCTGCATTCCGCGTCCATCAGCCACGGGCACGCCGTCGGTCCCCAGAGGCGAGAGCCCAGCGCCGGTAGCGCCAACTCGGGGCAGCCGTCGTCGAGCTTCGACATCACCAGCCGCAGCCCCTGCCAGAGGTCTCCGTGGGGTCCGCCCCGACGCTTGTCCGCCAGCTCGCGCAGGCGCCGCGTGGCGTAGAAGCGGAGGTATCTGTTCTTCGCTGCTTCATCCGCCGAGGGGTCAAGCAAGGCGTCGCGCTCCTCGGCGACGAAGAGGAAGATCAACCGGTAGACGAGCCGAAGGATCTGGCGGTAGTACTCCTGCTTGTCGAGCTCACCGGACTCCAGGGCCTCGCGTAGCCCCGTGTTTGCGCGGTGGGCCAGGAAGCCGGTGCCGAAGGCCTGGATGGCCTTCTCGACGCCGTCACGCAGCTTGTCGAGGGCGCGGATGCCCTCGTCGCGCGAGGTGTTGAACCAGGTCTCGAGCCAGCAGTCCTCGGGCTTGTCGGCCTCGACCCGGCTCTGGTGGCACACCATCCAGAGCAAGAGGAACTCGCTGTACTGCTCGCCCTCCATGATCGCCTGGAGGTCGAACTCCACGTAGGCCTGCCGGGTGAGGCTGTGGTGGTCGCGCAGGATGCGCAGGCGCAGACCGTTGCTGACGAAGCCCCAGAGGTGATCGTCGGAGCGGTTCAGGAACTCCTGCACGAGCCCGTGGGGCGACGCCTTGGCCGCGCCGGCGACGCCTGCCTGACGGCGGTCGAGGTCGACGCCGACGCCGAGCAGGTGGATCGGCGATCGATGCCACATGTGGCTGACCGCGAAGCTCTTGCCATCGACGTCGATCGCCTGCCCCTTGGGCAGCCGCCCGTAGCCGAGCTCCGAAAAGAGAGGCAGCAGCCAGCGATCGCGGGTGAGGCCGGTCGCACGGGACGTGTCGGGCTCCTTGTCCAGCACCTCCTGGAAGGCGCGCCAGGTCGTGGTGAGGCGGCTCCAGGCGCGGTTGACAGCCTCACCGATCCGCTCGTGCGGCCCGAGGTGATAGCTCTCCGGGTTGAGCCCAGGCAGATCCTTGTCGCCGGCCTGGATGCGGGAGAGCACGTCCTGCGGAAGGAGGCCGCCCTCGGTACGCACGCTGCTGAACTGGCGGGCGCGGCGGCTCATGGCGTCTCCGTGGCTAGGAGGGTAAGGCTGCGGACGCGAGTGAAAGGCCTAGACCCACGTGCCGTGGTGTGGCGGAGCGGCCGGATCGGATGATCCCAGCCCGCAATCGGATGATTCCCGGATGATTCTCTCATCCTTCACCTCCGCTTCTGGGCAGGTATCGCGTCCCGCGGCCCGCTCCGGTCCGGACGAGCAGCCCCAGCTCGACCAGGGCCGAAAGGTCCCTGTGCGCCGTGTCGCGGGCAACCCCTAGCTCCCGGATGCACCACCGGGTCGTCACGGAGCCCGTCTCCAGGACCTGCCCCATGATCGCCCGCTGGCGATCGCTGAGCCGGGCCTCCATGGCGGGGGTCACGGTGAGGCGGCCTTCGGGGACGCGCAACCGATCGATGTCGTCACCAGGCCCCAGGAATGTGACCTGAAAGTACCCCATGTCCGTGCCGAGGAGCGGTCGCTCCAGACCGTGATCCAGCATCTGGTCGGCCATCCGGCGGAAGCCGCTGCCACGCTCCTCGATCCGGTGGAAGTACGAGAGGCACTGTGCCAGGACCGGATTGCGCGAGCAGGGTCGATACTTCCCGCTACGGAGACGTGCCAAGGTGATAGGAGCCGGTGGGAGCCCGGGGCTGGAGATCACCACGCGATCAGAGAAGACCTCCAGCAAGATCTTTCGGCCCGCATCCTCGTAGTCCCGGTGGGCGACGGCGTTGACCACAGCCTCGCGCAACGCCTCCGTGGGGTACTCGTCGAGGCGCACTCGATTGAGCCCGACCACCCGCATGGGGTGGCGCGTGTTGCGGTCGACGAAGGCGATGGCCCGCTCGATGGCGAGCGGCATCGGCGCCCGGATGTCCTCGTGGTCACTGGGCGCTCCGTCTGGCTCCACTCCGCGGTAGGCGTCCGCCAGGATGCGGCACTGGGGGAAGACCGCCGAGGGGTCCGTCGACAACAACACAACCCCCGCCGCGGTCGCGTAGTACGCATCCATGCGCGTGTGGATTGTAGGATCCGCACCGGTCTCCTGTGGCCAACGATTTCCAGTATCCCGCCACACCAACCCGCGGAGCATCGCGCCGGAGAGCAGATCCTGCTCGGAGAGAGCCTCTGCTGCGACACCGTCTGCGGCGGCGATCAGGCGGCGAGCGACGTCGTGATCGAGATCGTCCCACGAGACGCGATCGGATTGGCTCGACTCGAAAGGTGAGGTCGCCTCGATAGTCTGGCGGGCGATCTCGTCCTCGTCGCTCGTCGGCGTGCTCCCGAAGCCGTCACGGAGCAGCCTCACCAGGGCCGCGCGCACTTCTCGTTGCAGGTCGATCACGTTGCCGAAGCGCTTGTACTTGAAGCCGTCGGCGTCGATCTCTTCCAGAAGCATGGCGGTTCCCTGCTCACGGCGGAGGTGCCGCTCTCCCTTGATGAAGGCAAGCACGGGTAGGCCTCGTTCCTTGGCTCGGCGGTACTCCGTGTGCGTGATGGAGCGCTCGCCAACGACCGAGCCGTACTCGACCCCCACGATCAGCAGATAGACCTGACAGGCATCGAGTGTCCTCAAGCACCCTTCCACCGCCCTCTCTGGCGATGCGGGCTCCATCTCGTAGAGCACCGGGCTGCAGTGAGCCTGCAGGAAGGGATCGGTATTGATCAGATTCTGGACGACAAGCCGTTCGTCCTCCAGCTCTCTTTGCACCGAACTGACGAACACGCGCAGCCTGTCCATCATCCCGCGCCTTCCTGCCGCGCCCCGGCCTTCGCGATGCGGCGGCTCATGCGATGCCTCCAGCCGCGACGACTTGGGCCGGCAAGTAGACGTAGATGCCCAGGACATCCGCCGGCTTGTGCACGTCGACCTTGAGTGCCCGCACGCCGCTCTTGGTCGCCTTGCGGACGCGGCGGTGCGCGTCGAAGAGGGCCCGCCCACGCTCTTCGGCGATCTGGTCGAGGTGCGGCAGCAGCGCGTCGAAGCGATCGAGGACTCGGCGGATGTGCGTCCGCGCCTGCCCGGCGTCGATGTTGGCGTCGGCGTCGATGTCGAGGAGTGGCTCGACGGCCTCGGTGGACAGCCATTCGGCGCGCTCGGGGTTCCCTGTGAAGCCGGCGAGCACCAGGTCCTCGGCGAGAAGCGGGCGCTCCTTGCCGTCGCGCCCCTGGCCCACGATGTGGAAGCGCATGCGGAGAAGAAGCAGCGTCGTGCGCTTCTCGACGGCGCGGGTCCGAACCACGCCGCAGCGTCGCCCGGGTCCGACGAGGTCGTCGTCGAGCGCGGTCTCCAGCACGTGGGCCGCCAGACCCTCGACGATGGGGTGGGTGCGGGTCAGCAGGATGGTGCCCTTGCGGGGCTGGCCAGAGAAGACGGCGCGGAATCCGTCCTCGTGGCCGAGCGCGTCCTTGAGCGCCCGCGGCGTCTCCCGAAGATCGACCTGCAGGGGCTCGTCGCCCGACACCACGGCGCCCAGTGTGCGAAGTGCCGTGCGCGTGAACCGGCGGACGTCCGCCTCGGCGCCGATCGCTCGGCGGACCTCCTCAAGCTCGCCTCGGACTTCGGTGTTGACCGCCTTGAGGAGCTGGTTCTGGGCGAACAGGGTGCGGCTGCGCTTCTCGCGACGGGCGGCGGCGTCCCACTCCACATCGACGGCACGGTGGATCGGCTCGAGGAACTCGAAGGTGAGCTGCGAAGTGCTCGTCGTCTCGCGGATGAGCAGCCCTTCGAAGATGGCGTCCTCGATGACCCGCGTCTCCATGGGCACGGGGACGATGACACCGAGCTGCTTGTGGATGGCCTTGTGCTTGCGCAGAAGGACCTGCAGCACGATGCCGTCGACCGGGTTGTCCTGGCCGTAGTAGGTGAGCGTCCGCACCTTCTTCTGCGGCTGGCCGTAGCGGTCGACGCGCCCCTCCCGCTGCTCGTGGCGGGTCGGATTCCAGGACAGGTCGTAGTGCATGACGGCGTCGAAGTGCTGCTGCAGGTTGATGCCCTCGCTGAGGCAGTCCGTGCAGACCAGCACCCGCCTGTCGTGGGCGCCCAGGGCCTCGACGCGCCGCTCGCGCTCCTCGGGAGGTAGCAGCCCGGTGACCGCCTCCACGACGATGCCTTTCCGCGCGAGCTTCTTGCGCAAGAAGGCGGCCACGTACTCGACGGTCGGGATGAAGCGGCAGAAGAGGATGGGCGAGTAGCCGTCGTTCAGGAACCCTTTCACCAGCTCATAGGCCCGCGCGAGCTTCGCGTCGCCCTTGCCGGCAAGCGCCTCGGCTTGCCGGGCGAGCCGAAGCAGGCGCTCACGATCGCTGTCGTCTTCGTCTCCCGTCTCGCTGCCCGGGATGACGTCGATCCCCTCGAAGCTCTCCTCGTCGAGGTCGAGCACCGCGCGGCGCCCCTCCTCGTCAACCTGCTCGACGGTCTCTCCATCGGCCGTGGCCGATCGGTTGCGAAGCGTTGCCGCGGCCGCCGCCGGGCTCGATGCCAAGGCCCGCAGCAGGGCGAGCGCGGACCACCAGCGGACGCGCTGGCGACGCTTTTCCAGCGTCTCGTCGAGGACGCTCTCCCGGCAGAAGGCGAGGACGCGGTCGAGGAACTTCCGGTACTCGGGCGTCAGCGTGTAGTGGTCCTCGGCGATCTCGCGCTTCGGGAAGGGCGTCACCGTGTCGAGGTACGCTTCGAGGTCGGCGCGGCGTCGCTGCACGAAGTGCCGCGCCAGGGCCTCCCGGTGCTTCCGGTTCTGGTCGCCTGAAAGATCCTCGGGGAGATCGACGAAGCGGCGGTCGAGGAGCGCCAGCAGCGATCGGAAGGTCTCCTCGTTGCCGCTGTGGGGGGTCGCGGTGACCAGGATCAGGTGGCGAGAAGCACCGTCCTCTCTGCTGGGGTCGACGAGCGCGCGAAGCAACTCGTGGCGCTGCTGACTCGCGCTCCGGCCGGGCGCCGTCGCGCAGGTGTGCGCCTCGTCGACGATGACCAGGTCGGGGCACGTGCGGAGGAACTCGTCGCGGCGGCGGGTGCTCTTGATGTAGTCCGTCGAGACGACCGTGAAGGCGTAGCGCTCGAAGAGCGACTCGTCCTGCCGGCACGTGCGCTCCAGGCGCGCCGCGGTGGCCGACAGCACGAGCTCGGCGTCGATGTGAAACTGCTCGGCGAGGGCCTTCTGCCACTGCTCGGCGAGGTGGGGCGGGCAGAGGACCGCGAGCCCCCGGACCTCTCCGCGGTCGATGAGCTCCCGGGCGACCAGGCAGGCCTCGACGGTCTTGCCGATGCCGACGTCGTCAGCGATGAGCAGGCGGACCGGGTCGAGCTTCAGCGCCATCAAGAGCGGCACGAGCTGGTAGGGACGCGGCTCGACGGCGATTCGCGCGAGTGACCGAAACGGGCCGGCTCCGGACCGGAATCCCAGGCGCACGGCGTCTCGGAGCAGCCCACACGACAGGTGGTTGCCCATGTCCGTCTCAGGGTTGGGCAGGTCGAACTGGGCGGGCTGAACTTCCTCCAACGGCAAGTAGATGCCGGTGACCTCGTCCTCCGTTCCCCCGAGGGGACGCAGGATGAGCAGCTCGGGGTCGTCGCCCGACTCCGGCAAGACCACCCACTCGCGGCCTCGAACCTTGACCAGGGCTCCTACGTCGAACGTCACATATACTCTCCCGTGTTCGGCTGAGGATCGACGGGCGCCGCCGGCGTGCCGAAGAGCGTGGGGTAGCGGCGCAGGATCGGCTCCCACTCCGCTGCATGATGGAATCGGATGACGGTCAGCCCGTGGTCCTCGAGCGCGTCTTGCTGCTCGTCGTCCCGCGCCTGCTGCTCGGGCGTGTCGTGATGCGGCCCATCGATGAAGATCGCCGCCCCCTCGTCTCGGTAGAGGAAGTCCGGACGCACCCCGCAGGACTCGATGAGTCGCTGGGCGTCACTCGGCAGCTTGAGCTGGAGCCGATCCACCAGGCGAAGCCACCGCCGCTCCAGCTCCGACTGGCACAGGTTGAGCAGGCGGGTGAGCTGGTCATCCCTGGGGATCGGCGCCGGAGATGTCCGCACCGAGCCCCGCATCCAAGCGTCGAGAATCCCTGGGAGGAGCTGGCGATCGAGCAGTCGGTGATCGCGCTGGTTGTAGTAGGACAGGAGGCAGTCGTAGCAGGCGGCCTCGCAGTCCTCTCTGGCCCCTTTGGCGCGGTGCTGGTCCTCTCCCGTATCGGGATCGAAGTGGGCGATCTCGAGGGCGAGACGGGCCACGGCGGGAAGGGTATCGGGATCCTCCACCAGGCGGCGCAGCACGCCGGCACCGCCCTCGGACGCTTCGTAGAGCAGGATCTGCCGGCGATCACTCGAGCTCGGAAGCGCCTCGGTGGCGAGCTCCCGGTCTTCGAGCTGAAACAGCACCTGAATGGCGGTCTTGAGCGCGGCCTCCAGCGACGCCATCTGCGCTGCGTCCAGCTCACAGGCCGGGCGGACGAGGATGCAGTTGCGCGTGTCCTCGACGTAGGGAATCACGCGCTCCAGCCGCGGCGAGAGCGGGTCGTCGGGGTCGTCCTCGACGACCTGGCTCTTGGCCCAGTAGCCGCGCTCGATGTCGAGCACGTAGCCGGTCTGGTCCTTGTCCTTTCGGCGACGCCAGCCCAGGTTCATGCGCCACAGCGTGGCCGCGTGTCCGTAGACCAGGGATGCGAGCGGGGAGCGGTCCTCCGAGACGACCTCGGCGTGACGCGCCGACACCACGCCGCCGCGGCGTGCGAAGCGGACCCCCGTCTTCAGCTCGTAGCCGAGGCGGAAGCGCTCCTCCTCGTCGGAGTTGATCCGGTCGCGGCGCCGGGTCGCGACGTTCTGCATCCGGAACAGGTTGTCGTAGGCCGGCGGGAGCTTCGCTCCGCAGCTCTCGCACAGGTCGGGGCCGGGCTCGTCCTCGAGGGGGTGGATGTAGCCACAGCTCTCGCACTGGATGGCGCGCCGCTTGATGCTGGTGCTGCTCTCGTCTCCTTCCACCGGCAGGATCACCTTGTTGATCACGTAGCGGGAGCCCTCGTGATAGATGATGCTGCGCGGTCCGAACTCGCTGATGGCGAGGAAACGCGGCCGGGTGAGGAACTCATCCATCCCCTGCTTTTGGCGGCGTCCTGGCAGGAAGGCCGACAGCGGCAGCCGCGGGAAGTTGTAGCCCGGCAGGAAGCCCTCGCTTGCGAAGTAGCGGTAGCTGTAGAAATCGGAGTGCGCCTGTGCGGACGTCTCGAGTAGCAGTCGAAGCTGTGCCTCGGCCTCTGCTCGCAGACGCTTGGCGCTCTCTCGGTCTTTCGGGTCGCGCGAGGGGTCGAGGATGATCCGCTGCTGGCGCTTGGACTGGTGGAGCGCCGCCAGGTAGAGCCCGCGCCACCGGCGACAGGCGTTGTCGAAGCTCGTGGGGATCTGGACGAGGACGCGGTCGAGCCAGTCCTCGGGATCGCCATCCGGGGCGACCAGGTCGGCGATGGCCTCGCCGAGCGCCTCGCGCGCCAGCGCGCGGGCGGTCTCCCGGGCCTGGAGGTTGCCGAGTGCCTCGGTCACATGGGGAAGGAGGCGCAGCGTTGGGGTGTCGCCGCTGACGTCGAGCACATCTCGAAGCGAGCTTCCGAGCGAGAGCTTCGAGGCGCCGAGCCAGATGGCGTGCACGTGGGCCCGGATGAGATCCTCGTTGCCGAGATCCAAGCGCGGCGTCGTCACCGATCCGGCGACCATGTTCTCGGGCCGCTTGAAGAAGTACTGGTCGTGCGGGCTGCCGGCCGAGCAGTAGGAGAACACGAAAGCCGGCTGCCCGCTCCGGCCCGCGCGCCCGCTCCGCTGTGCGTAGTTGGCCGGCGTCGGCGGCACGTTGCGCATGTTGACGACGTTGAGCTGCGAGATGTCGACACCGAGCTCCATCGTCGGCGAGCAGTAGAGGATGGGGAGGTCCGCGCGGCGGAACTTCTCCTCGCGGCGTTCGCGGACGTCGCTCGGCACCTGTGCCGTGTGCTCGCGCGCCTCGAGGTTCTTCAGGTCGCCCGTCTCGCCCCGGTAGAAGTCCGTGAAGAACGGGTTGGTCCGCAGCCCGCCCTTCGGCTTGCGTGGCACGCGCACCGGATCGTGAAACCCGCGTGAGCCGGTTCCGGGCCGCCAGATGAGGGCCGCAGCGTTGAGCTGATACCCGGCGACATCGCCCTCCTCGCGGGGATCCATGGCCCGATGAAGCAGGCCGGGGATCGTGAGCTGCTCGCAGAGCTGGCGGATGATCTCCGCGACGTCGTCGAGCTTCAGGGGCTCGTGCCAGTCCTGGAACGTCCCCGGACGCTTCAGGAAGAGGCCGAATCCGCCGCGCGGCGACAGGTAGACGAAGTGCCCCGAGTCGTCCCGTGACGAGCCACGCGGCCGCGGGAACACGATCCGTCCTCGCTCGAGCTGCTCGTTGTCGTCGAGGGCCCATGGGTCTGTCAGGCGCTGGCGGGAGAGCTGGCGGATGCTCTCCTGGTCGACGGGGTTCAAGTAGCTCACGCGAATCGCGAGCTCCCGCCGCATGAAGTCGAGCAGCACCCGGCACACCAGCTCTCGGTCCGCCGTGCTCGCGTGTGCGAGCACGGGGTGGGTGTTCTTCCACTCCTCCTGCGTGGCGCAGAACTCGCCCAGCGAGAGGTAGTCGATGTCGAGCAGGCCGCACTGTTCGAGGTTGGGCGACGTGATCCGCCAGCCCCGCCGCAGGTCGCGATAGACGTAGTAGCCGAGGACCTCTCGGAGCGCGCGCTGTGTCTCCTCGCGTGCCGCGTACTTCACGCCTGGGTCGGCCGCGTAGAGCTCGAGGGGGAGGTCGAGCGCCTCGAAGACCCGGAGGGTGAGCGTGTCGTGTCGGATGCCCCCCTCGCCGGCCGAGGCGACCGCGCGCCACAGGGCTGAACGAAGCAGGGCGATCTCCACGAAGTCATTGAAGTGACCGGCCTGCAGCGAAGCGTCCTGGCGGTTGTCCGTGAAGCTGAGAAGCTTGCGCGCCTTCCGGGCGAGCTCGTCGTCGCCGCGGAGCTTTCGGATGGTGGACAAGGTCATCACCGTAGTCGCGGTGCTGCGCCCTTCGGACCCGAGCGTGGCGAGCTTGCCGAAGTCGGACTGCTGCCGCGGGTTGTAGGCCACGCCGCAGTGCAGGCAGAAGCGGAACGGTGCTGGCAGCCACCACGCCACCTGGTCGCCCTCTCCCTCGACGGCGGTGCCCGAGATGAACACCTTCCTCGGCAGGTTCTGGCGCTGGCTCTTGCGGACGGTGGCCACGCCGTTCTTCGTCTCGAGCCAGGTGTCGGGAAGCTTGGAGATGAACTCCTCCGCGTCGTCCGGCCACGGCGCGGCCGCGCTGATGTAAAGGTACCCAGCTTCGCCGTCGTCGTTGTCCAGCCGATCGGAGACGGATCGCGCGAGGTAGACGGGCCGCCCGGCCTCATTCTTGCCGCGGCGAACCGAGTAGTATTCCTGGCCGCACTCGCGGCAGAAGGCCACCGGGAGGAGGACCTTCTTCCGCCCGCTGCCGGGAACGAAGTGCTGCGCTTGAAGCGTGACGTGGCGAAGGTCCTCGGGCTCGGGCGAGGCGTAGACCGACTCTCCCTTCGAGACGAACTGGTGCAGCCTGAAGGCGAAGAGCGGGTGGTCGTTCTCGTCGCGGCAGAGGTAGCCCGAGAGCAACGCACGCCGGATCTTCGCCCCGCATCGCTGGCGCTCCACGCCGGTGAGCTCGGACAGGGCGGCGGCGGCGCCCTCATCCCCCGAGATGGAGCGTGGCGTGCAGCGCACGAGACGATCGCTCCCGGGTTCCGCGTGAAGGCCGAGCGTGGACTCGATCCAGGACGAGAGAGGATCGGAGAGGAACGCAGCCGTGTCACCAGGCGGTGGCTCGGTGTCCGACAACAGGCGCGCCCGGAGTCGCTCGACAAAGGATGGATCGGACAGGTCGTGCGCCGGCGTCGCGCGGCGAAGGGTCTCGCCAATCACGCGCTCGGGCTTGAGCTCGACCCCGAACAGCCGAGACGCAACCGCCGCGACCTCGGCCTGCTGCTCGGCCCAGGAGCCACCGCCCGCGAGGGTCGCCGAGGTGCCGACGTGGAGGAGATCGTGGGCCTCGCACGCCTCCCGGACGCGACGCACGAGCATGGCGACGTCCGCGCCCTGGCGCCCACGGTAGGTGTGTAACTCGTCGAGGACCAGGAAGCGCAGGCCCTTGGCCGCGTCGATAAGCTGATAGTCCCAGGGCCTTGTGAGGACCAGCTCCAGCATGACGTAGTTGGTCAGCAGAATGTCGGGCGGATGCGCGATGATCTCCTTGCGCTCTTCGTCCTTCTCCTGACCCGTGTAGCGTCGGAAGGTCACCGGCGAGTGTCCCTGCGGATACCCACGGCAGAGGAACTTCTCGAGCTCGCCCATCTGGCTGTTGGCCAGGGCGTTCATGGGGTAGACGATGATCGCCTGGATCCCCTTGCCGCTGCCGCGGCGCAGCACATGGTCGACGATGGGGACGATGTACGAGAGGCTCTTGCCGGACCCGGTGCCCGTCGTCAGCACGTAGCTGTCGCCCGCTCGAGCGGCCTGGATCCCCTCGACCTGGTGGCGATGGAGGCGAAACGGGGCGCCGACCGTGCCGTCCTCGCGCTTGTCCCGGAAGATGTTGATGCACTCTGGGTGGAGCACGCCGCCATCGATCAGCTCCTGGAGCGTCTCTCCGGGCTCGAAGGAGGGGTTGAGCTGGATGAGCGGGTCAGGCCACAGGAACCCGTGGTCCATCTCGTCGTGGACAAGCCGGCGGATGCGCTCATCCTTGATGGTGAGGAAACTGCGGACGTACCTGCCGTAGTCACCGACGACGCTGTCGCGCAGGTTGAAGACGTCCACGTCAGGCCCCCTCTCCCGTGTCGCTTGGCGGCACCTTGCCGGGCTTCTGCGCTTCGATCCACGCGTCGATGTCGGCGCGCTTGAAGCGCCACGACGCCCCCACCTTGAACGCCGGGATCTTCCCCTCCTGCGCGAGGCGGTAGAGCGTTCGCTCGGTGACCTTGAGGTATTCGGCGACCTCCTTGATGGTCAGGATGTCTTCGCGCATGTCCTCCGCTCCGCGTGGGGCCGGCCCGCCCGACCGGGGCAGAATACGACAGAATTTTCCGACGAACAAGCCGGATGGCGAGTCGTTCAATCGACCGCACAGAAGCTCGAGCCGGGAGTGCGGGAGAGGGCATGCGCAACATCTGGCGCCTGGCCGCAACCGGAATACGGCCTACACAGGCCGGATCGCCGCCCACCTCTCCCGCTGCTCGCTCCGCAGCGCCGGCCGGACGACGTGGTGGAGGTCGTGCTCGGTGATCGGGTCGCGGCCGGGCCGGATTTCGATGAAGAGGAGATTCTCCTAGATGTCCGGGGCGAGGAGGAGCAGCTCGAGGAGCCGGGTGATGCGGGCGCGGCGGAAGCCCAGGCGGCGGGCCAGGGTGACGCGGTCGGGCATGTCGCGAGCGAAGGTCGCGGTCTGTAGGCGGAGGGCGAGGGCCAACATGCGGGCTGCGCGCAAGGGGTGCGTGGGGACCCCGACGAGCGCCTCACCGTGGAGCTGGGCCAGCATGCGGGCCGCGCAGGGGGGCGCGTGGGCTGGGCGAGCGGCCACCCGCTCGATCACCTCAAGGAGGCCGCCGGTGCCAACAACGAGGAGGCGCCCGCCACGGGCCTCTTCGTGCGTCTCGGCGGCCAGCGCGTGGTGAACCTCTTCTGCGACCGGAGCGTGTTTCCGTACTGGCGGCAGGGCTGGGTCTGCTACTTCATCGCGCGTCGCATCGAGCACACCGGCGATCAGCCCTGTGGCCCTGTCCCGTTTTCTTGGACAACTCCGACAAGGATTTTTTCGGGTACTGTTTCGTATCCGGAAGTCGTGGTGCAGGCGCTGGGCCGAAGGTCGGGGCGCCTACTGTGGCAGGAAGCCGTGGACGAGAATCAGGCGGTTGATGCCGTCCCACGTCGAGAACAGGAACGAGCCGGAGGGGCCGTCGATCCATGCCCCTTCGGCGCCGGTCAGGCCGGTCATGAAGTCCTTGCGTGTGGCCACCACGGGGTCGCCGTTGCCGTCGATCTCGTAGGTGGCGAGCTTGTCGTCGGACCATTCGGACACGAGGATGCTGTCGGTGGGGAACTGGGGGTTGCCGGCCGCGATGTACACGAACCCCTCGGGCCCGCCGGGGATCGTGGTCTCGAACTGGGCGGCGGTGACGTCGTAGGTACCGCCGTTGTCGGGGGCGAGGGTCAGTGTGTACCAGTCGCCGCTGGGCCACGAGGCCAGTTTGAGCGCGCCCGCGGACGGAAAACCGGGGGGCACGAAGGTCAGCCCACCCGGCGAGGCGGTCACGCCCAACGGCGCCAGGTCCACGATCTTGTCCGTGACCATGCTGCCAGGTTCGAGCTGGCCGATCTCGTTGGACGGGTAGCGCGCCAGGAACAACACGTCCCCCGGCCCGAACGTCATGCCGCCGTCGTTGAACTCGGCGGGCCCCCACACGGTCGTGGGGGAGCCGTCGAAGCCGAGGATCGTGCAGTCCGCGTCGCGGGCGATCCCGACCGAGTACAGCTTGCCCGAGGCCTCGTTGGCGTTGCCGCCCACGATGAGGCGGTTCGGGTCGCTCGGGTCCACGAACAGCCCGCCGTACTCCAGCGGGACGCCGGGGATCGCGCCCAGGTCGGAACACGTGTAGCCTTGGTCGTAGGGGGCCGAGAGGGTCAGTCCGAGTGCCGCGCAGTCCTGGGCCGGCATCAGGGGTACGCCCGGTGTGCAGACCACCCCACCCGTGGTGCCGGTGCCGCTCGACCCGCCGGTGCTGGCCCCCCCCGTCCCCGTATCCCCCGTCCCGGTGTCCGTGCCCGAGGCCGTGCCGATGGACGCGGTCCCCGTCGGGTCCGTCCCGGTCCCCGTGGTGGTCGTCGCGAGGCCGCTGTCCGTGACGGTGGTGCTCGTCCCCATGGTGGTCGTCGTGAGGCCGCCGTCCGTGACGGTGGTGTTCGTCCCCGTGGTCGCGGTTGCGCCGCTGGTCGAGGCGGTGCCCGATTCCGATGCACCGCCACCACCGCCGGAGCATCCGCACAGCGCGACGCAAAAGGACCCGAAAAGCGTACAGAGCCGGTTCGTTTGCATGGAACGTTCCCCTTCTGGAAGAAGATGTCACGAGAAGGCGGGCATTCCAACTCGCGCCGGAACCGACGGAGGCGCGGCGGGCGCAAGCCGGGTATCTTCCGTGCGTAGCCGCAGGTGCCCGGGCGCTCGCGTTCCGTGGTACGATGAGATGATGGGCATTGTCTCTTCGAGGTGCCCGGGCCCGGTCTCCAAACCATCCCGGCGGACCGTGGACTGGAGCCAAACAGGTGTGGGACGGCCGTGGCCTGCCGTCGCACGGCAGGCTCGCGGTTCGTCCGTCGTACTCGATGGAACGGGGCCAACTCGGTGCGCCGGTCGCTGCGTCGCCGTGTTTGCGATCGCCCTGTCGTGGGCGGCGGCGTGCGGGCCCGGTGGGGCCCAGCCCGCTGCCGCGGACGACGACGCCCTCGTGTTCGTGGTGCCCCGCGCGCCCGAGGCGATCGACGTCCTGTTCGTCGTGGACGACAGCGGATCGATGGCGCCCGCGCAGCACCGGCTGGCGGCGGGGATCGGCGCGTTCGTGTCGGTGATGCAGACAGAGGGCCGGTCGCTCGCCTGGCGCATCGGGATCACCACCACGGACAACGGCCACCCGCTGTGCACGGACACCATCCCCGAAGGCGGCAAGCTGCAGCTCGTGTCGTGCCGCGACCGTGCCGAGGCGTTCTATCCGCAGCCGGCCGCCGGTGTGCCCCCGCCCCCGGAGGGCCTGTTCGAGCTCGGGTGCGGTTCGGTCTGTCCGGAGGCCATCGCCGGTCTCGAGCCGTTGCCGACCGCCACCGAAAAGGATCCCACCCCGCGCCCGCGGCCCTGGGTCGCGTGGGCCGGCGGTGCGGGCAACCTGCCGCCGGGGGTCGGGCTCGCCGAAGCCCTCGCGTGCTTTCTGCCCCAGGGGATCCGGGGATGCATGTTCGAATCGCCCCTCGAGGCCATGTGGAAGGCGATCCGCCTGTCGGACGAGCCCGGGGCGCCGAACGAGGGCTTCGTGCGGGACGACGCGATCCTCGCGGTGGTCGTCGTCAGCGACGAAGCGGACTGCTCCCTGCAACCCGAGCAGGCGTCGGCGTTCGACCCCGAGGGCGGGCGCGTCTTCTGGTCCGATCCGGAGGATCCATCGCCGACCTCCGCCGTGTGCTGGAACGCCGGGGTGACCTGTACGGGCGGTCCCGGCGTGTACGATGCCTGCGACCCGGCGAACAAGGGGGTGGACGGCCAGGTGGGCGTGGCCGACGAAGACGCCGTGTTGTTGCCCGTGTCGCGCTATCTCGACCTGCTCGCCGAACAGACGCGGGCACGCATGGACCGCGGGATCGCGGACGGTGTCGTCGTGTTCGGGATCGTGGGCGTGTCGGTCGGCTACGCCGGGCCGGCGGACCTCGTCTACCGGGACGCGGACGACCCCGAGTTCCAGGATGCCTTCGGCATCGGCCCCGGGTGCAGCGCGGTCGAGGGGCCCGTCGCCGTGCCGCCGGTGCGCGTGCGCGACGTGGCGGGCGCCGTTGCCCGTGGGGGCGAGGTGAACCTCCACTCGGTCTGTGACGACACCTACGAGCCGGCACTCGCCGCCGTCGCCCGGTCCATCGTCGAGCGCGTCCCCGTGGTTTGCGTGCCCGACCGGGTGGCGGACGTGGAGCCCGGCACGCCGGACGTGCTCGACCCGTCGTGCACGATGGAACGAGTGCGCGAAGAAGGCGGCGAGGCGACGCGGGCGCCGGTACCGCCCTGCCGGTGGACCTGCGGGGGGTCGCCCTGCACGTCCGACGAAGCGGCAAGGGCCGACGGCTGGGACTTCCCGTCGGACGACGACGACCTTTGCTACCGGATTTTGGTGGATCCCGGCGGCCGGACGCCCACGTCCCTCGACGACATGACCGTGCGCGCCGGGACGGCGGTCTGTGCCGCGGAAGGATCCAACCTGGAGGTTCGGGTGCATCGGCGGCCGCAGGCCGCGACGGTCCCCGGCGAGCGCGTCGAGGTGCGGTGCACGGCCGGGACGACCCCGGACGCCGACGGTCTCGCTCCGTAGGACCCGCCTGTGCACCTCGCCCGCAGGTCGCACGCTGCGATGCCGTCGTGGCGGTTCGACTCCCGGCCCGGCGGGCCGTCGTTCGGGGTCGGGGTCTGGTGGCTGCCCGCGCTCGACCCGCGGCGGCGGCGGGTCGGGTGCGGCGTGGACGCACGCCGTCGCTCGACGCGCGGAGGCGGCCCGCCCGACGCGCGCCGGGGCGACCGCCGGGTGGGGCGGGGCGACACGAATGGCCGCGGGGGAACGCCGTGGGCTGCAAGGGGCGGCGGTCCTGCACCCGGTGTCCGAGCACGGTCGGTTCCGTGTGGCGTACCATGGTGCGGTGGCGTCCAAGAACTTGCGATGGGTCCGTGCCGCCGGCGCCCGCACCGCGCGCTGCGTCCTCGTCGTCTGTGCGGCGTCCCTCGGCTGCGCCGCCGTGCCGGCCCGGCGCGGTCGTGACGCGGATGCGCGGGAGGCCGCGCCGGGTCCCGAACAGACGGGAAGCGCCGAGGGGACGACGCAGGCGGGGCGAGCCCCGGGCGGTCGGAGGGAAGGATCGTCCAGGCCGAAGGATGCAGGCCCGGAGCGGGCCGCTGCGTCGGCAAAGAAGCCGCTTGCGAGCAACGCCCCGCCGCCGCCGCGCCTGCCGTGCCGCCCGCGGGGGGAGGTGATCGTCCGGCGGCTGTCGGGGCCCGGGGACGGGGCGTTCTTTCGGCTCGCGGGGGCGACCGTCTCGATCGGGGCCGTGATCCATCGGCGGGCGCGGGCGGCCGTTTCGGTGCCCGGGGCAGTGCTCGAGGCGGGGCGGTCGGTGTGCCGGCGCGGGGAATCGGCGATGGTGGCGTTCGCGGGCCCGGCGCCGGGCTACCTGAACCGGACCCAGCGGGTGATCGCGGTGGGGATCGTCGCCCCGCGGGCGCCGCGGATCGCCTTCGGCCAACCCGTGTCCCTGTCGCTGGAGTTCGTGGTGCAACCGGACGGTGGAGGGCCGGTGCGTACGCTGGTGCTGCGCGATCTTTCGGGCGTCTTCGAGCCGCAGCCGCAGCCGCCGTGACCTCCGTGGCGCCCAGACGTCGCCGGCGTCCCTACGGGCCCAGGGCGGAGAGCTCCGCGTAGGCGTTCTGGCGGCCGGGGTCGCAGAACACTTCGTGCTGGCTGGGGCATTGGGCCGAGTCGGCCGTTTGCAGACAGGCGTCCACGAAGCTCGTGTCCGTCGTGTCGGGGGCTGGGTGCATGACGTCCGCGGGGTCCTGTGTCTGGTCGTCGAGACCCAGCGTGTGGCCAAACACATGGAGCACCTTGGACGGGATCGCTTCGTCCGGGATCCCGGGCGCGAACACGGCCGCGACGTCGTTGGGGTTCGCGTCACTGCAGTCGAGCGGTCCCAGGGTCGCCACGCCGTTGCCGAACGGCGACGGCGAGCCGGTGACGACCACCATCGTGTACGGCCCGGCCGCTGGTCGATCGCCCGTAACGCACACGGAGAAGGGGGCGAGGCCGGCCTTGACTTTCGCGAGGAACTGCGCCGCCGGGATCGTCCCGTCGTAGGGGGCGAGCGGTTCCCCGGTAAGCTGTGCAATGGAGGAGACATCGTTCGGCGCATCGTCCGGCGAACCATGCGTCAGCGTGACGCCGTCGAAGTTGACGAACAGGGTCACGGCGCAGTCGATGGGCCCCGTGTCGCCGGCGGTCGTGCCCACGCCGGTCGTGGTGCCGGTGGCCGGTCCGGTCGTCCCGCTCGATGTGCCCGTGGTGCCGGAGGAGGCCCCCGCCGTCGCGGCGCTGGTCGCCGGCGAGGAGGTCGAGGCGGCGCCGGTCGTGGTGGCGTTCGTCGTGTCCGTGCCGGTCTCGGTGCCGGTGCCGGTGCCCCCCTCGCTGCCCGACGAGGACGACGACGGGCCGCACGCGACGGCCAGACCGGCCAGGAGGTAGGCCGGGAGGCGGCGCCGGCCCGGGGCGCCACGGTGAAGACATGCCTGTTCCATGGACGAAACGCTAGAGCGTGTCGCCTGCGGTGGGCCGCGTTCGCTCGTCGCCTGCTGCGTTCGACGCAGCGCACGTGGCGCGGGCGGGCCCCGACCCGCCGCAGCAGGCCTCGCCCTCGAACCCCTCCAGCCCCTCGCGGACGAGCCACGGGACCATCGCAAGGGCCACGGCCGGGTCGGCCCACCACCAACCCGCCCAGGCGTTCGCAACGAGGCCCAGCAGGAGCGCAAAGGACAGGTAGGTGCACGCCAGGGTCTCCTTCGCCTCGGCGCGCAGGGCGGCGCTGCCGATCTCGCGGGCGGCGCGGAGCTTGCCCCAGGCGACGGCCGGCATGAGGACGAGGGAGGCGGCGGCGAGCACGATCCCCACCCGGCTCTCCTCCGGTGCGTCGCGGGTCCAGAGGGTATAGGCCGACTGGATCGTCACGTAGGCCGCGAGCGCAAGGAACGTGCCGCCCACGAAGCGGTGAACGCGGCGCTCCGTACGCTCGAGGGTCTTCGCGTCGGCGCCGCGGGCCTCGAGCCACAGCCGCCCCAGCAGCACGCCCGCGGCGGCCGTTTCGATCACGCTGCCGAGCCCGAAGCCCAGCAGCGCGATGCTGTCGGCGGCCGCGCCCGACCACAGGGCCACCACGGCTTCGACGACGTTGTAGAGCATGGTCGCCACGACCAGCCACAGGGCGAGGGTCGTCCAGCGGGTCGGGACGACTTCGGCGGCGTTCGTCATGGCGGCCCGGTCTCGGGGGCCCCGACGGGGCCTCCGAACCGACTATACACCGCCGGCAGCACCAGCAACGTAAGCAGCGTCGCGGTGACGAGGCCCCCGATCACGACGGTGGCGAGCGGCCGTTGCACCTCGGCCCCGGCGCTGGTGGACACGGCCATGGGGACGAAGCCGAGGGAGGCCACCAGGGCGGTCATGAGCACGGGGCGCAGCCGGCTGCGCGCCCCTTCGCGCGTCGCCTCGCCGAGCGAGCGGCCCTCGGCCTGGAACTGTCGGATCCTGGAGACCATGACCACGCCGTTGAGAACGGCGATCCCGAACAGGGCGATGAAGCCGACGCCCGCGGAGATCGAAAACGGCATGCCGCGCAGTGCCAGGGCGAGCAGGCCGCCGGTGGCCGCGAAGGGGACGTTGAGGAAGATGATGAGCGCCGGGCGCGCCGATCCGTACGTCATGTACAGTAGCAGGAAGATCATCGCCAGCGCCGCTGGGACCGCGATCGAAAGCCGCGCGGATGCCTCGGCCAGGTTCTCGAACTGCCCGCCCCAGGCCACGAAGTAGCCGGCGGGCATGGACACCTCCCGCGCGATTCGATCCTGTGCCTCGGCGACGAAGCCGGCCAGGTCCCGCCCGCGCACGTTGACCTGGACGGTCATCCGCCGTTGGATGTTTTCGCGGCTTATCTGGGCGGGGCCTTCGTCGAGGGTCAGGGACGCGACCTGTCCCAGCGGCACGCGGACGCCGCCGGGGGCGGCGATGGGGATCTCGGTGATCGCGTCGAGGTCCCGCCGGGCCTCGGGGCGGTAGCGGACCTGCAGGGTGTAGCGGCGCTGGCCCTCGAAGACCTCGCCCACCGGGTGCCCGCCGATGGCCGAGACCGCCGCCAGCACGTCGGCGACGTCCACGCCGTAGCGGGCCACGGCGGCGCGGTCCACCTGCACGCGGACCATGGGCAGGCCGGCGATCTGTTCGGCGCTGACGTCGGCCGCCCCGGGGACGGTGCGGACGACCCGGGCCACCTCGTCGCCGATGCGCTTGAGCTCCGACAGGTCCTCGCCGTAGAGCAGGATCGCCACGTCGGAGCGGGCGCCGCTGATGAGTTCGTTCGTGCGAAGCTCGATGGGCTGCGAGAAGGTGAAGTTCTGGCCGGGGACCTCCTCGGGCAGCGCCTCGGCCAGCCTCTGCACGAGCTGTTGGGTGCTCGATGCCCGGGTCCATCGATCTTGCGGGTGCAAGATGAGGTAGATGTCCGACAGCTCGACGCCCATGGGGTCGGTCGCGATCTCGGCGCGTCCGGTGCGGGAGACCACGCCGCGGACCTCGTTGGGGAAGCGTTCGAGGATCGCGCGCTCGATCCGCGTGGTCGCGGCGATGGACTCCTCCAGCGACACCGACGGCGGACGGATCGCCTGCATGGCGATCGTGCCTTCGTCGAGCCTGGGAACGAACTCGGCCCCGAGAAACGGCACGACGGCGAGGGAGGCCACGAAGAACAGCCCCGCCGCGAGGACCGTCGCGCCGCGGCGGCGTACGACCCACGAAAGGGCCGGCTCGTACAGGCGCTCGGCCGCGCGCACGATCAAGGTCTTCTTCTCCGAGACCCCGCGGCGGAACACGAGGGAGGCCATGGCGGGCATGAAGGTCAGCGCCAGCACCAGCGACGTGCCCAGGGCGAACACGACCGCCAGGGCCATCGGCCGGAACATCTTGCCCTCGATCCCCCGCAGCGTGAGGATCGGGACGTACACGATCATGATGATCCCGACGGCGAACAGCACCGGGCGGGCGACGTCGCGGCAGGCCTCGCGCACGGTCCGGTCCACCGCCCGCCCGGCGGCGTGGCGCAGCGCGAGCAGGCCGACGACATTTTCGACGACCACGACCGATCCGTCCACGATGAGCCCGAAGTCGATGGCGCCGAGGCTCATCAGGTTGCCGGAAAGACCCAGCAAGTCCATGCCGATGAAGGTCCCGAGCATCGACAGGGGGATCGCCGTCGCCACCAGGATCCCGCCGCGCAGGTCGCCCAGCATGAGCAGAAGCACCACGATGACGAGGATCCCCCCTTCGACGAGGTTCTTGGCCACCGTGCGGATCGTGCGATCCACCAGCTCCGTGCGGTCGTAGTAGGTGTCGATGGTGACGCCGGGGGGCAGGGTGGGGCGCAGGCGCTCGATCCGCTCGTCCACGGCGCGGGCCACCGTGCGGGCGTTGGCGCCCATAAGCATCATGACGACGCCCGTGACCGCCTCCCCGCGGCCGTCGCGGGTCACGGCCCCCTGGCGCACCATCGGGGCGAAGGCCACCTCGGCCAGGTCCCGCACGTAGATCGGGGTGCCGTCGGCGCGCGTGGTCACCACGATGTCGCGCAGGTCGTCGAGGGAGGTGACGAGTCCCTCGCCGCGGATGAGGCGCTGCTCGCCGGCGTGCACGATGTAGGCGCCGCCGGCGTTGGCGTTGTTCGCCGCGAGCGCCTCGAACACGTCGGACAGGGGCACGGCCAGGGCGGTCAGGCGCTCCGGGTCCACCCGCACCTCGTAGGTCTTGAGCTCGCCGCCGAAGCTGTTGACCTCCACGACCCCGGGGATCGAGCGCAACTGGTAGGCCACGTACCAGTCGAGGATGCTGCGCAGCTCCATCAGGGAGTAACAATCGTCGGTGTCGGGGCCGCCCGGCGGGCAGGCGGGGTCGCCGCGGATCTCGAACTGATAGATCTCGCCCAGCCCCGTGGAGATCGGCCCCATCTCGGGGCTGCCGTAGCCGGCGGGGATCGCCTCGCGTGCCTGGGACAGTCGTTCGGCCACGAGCTGGCGCGCGAAGTAGATGTCGGTGCCCTCCTCGAACACGACCGTCACGGCCGACAGCCCGAACCGTGACACGCTGCGGACCTCCTCGAGGCGCGGCAGCCCGCTCATCACGGACTCGACCGGGAAGGTGATGAACTTCTCCACCTCGAGCGGTCCCAGCGCCGGCGCGTTCGTGAGCACCTGCACCTGCACGTTCGTCACGTCCGGCACGGCGTCGATGGGCAGGCGCGAAAGGGCCCGGAGGCCCAGGGCGGCCATGACGAGGACGCCGAAGACGACGAGCAGGCGGTTGCGGATCGACCCTTCGACGATACGTTCGATCATCGCGCCTTCCTCAGTGCGCGTGGCCTTCCCCCAGCTCGTCGCGCACAAGCTGGGACTTCAGGACGAAGGCCCCGGCCACGACCACGGGCGCATCGGGGGCGAGACCTTCGAGGATCTCCACACGGCCGCCGGCGCGCCGCCCCGTCGTGACCGGGACGGCGCGGAACGTGCCCGGTTCGTCGCCGGGCACGAACACGACCGTTTCGTCGCGGATCGTCTGTACGGCGGGCTCGGGGACCGCGGTGGTGGGCTCGGCACCTCTTTCCGCGCGGTGCAGGTGCAACGTGCCGAACAGGCCGGGGCGCAAGGTGCCGTCGCGGTTGTCGATCTCCACGCGGACGGGGAGGGTGCGCGTCTTCTCGTCGAGGGTGCTGGCGACGTAGGTGACCTTGCCGCTCCAGGTACGGCCGGGGAACGCCCGCAGGGCCAGCGTGGCGTCCATCCCGACGGCGACCTGGGGCACGTGCCGCTCGTAGATGCGACCGAGCACCCACACCACGCGGGTGTCCGCCACGACGAAGACGGTGTCGTCGTGTCCGACGTTTTCCCCGCGGGTGGCGTGCCGTTCGATGATCGTACCGTCGATGGGAGCCTCGAGGGGCATGTCGGGGCCGGTGCCGCCGCGGACCCCGAACACCTGCAGGCGCGCCAGGGCTGCGTCCCGTTCCGCCCGGGCCTCGGACCGGCGAAAGAGGGCCTCGAGGTAGGCGCGCTGGGACGCGATTCCCTCGTCGCGCAGTCGTTTTTGCCGCTCGAAGTTGCTCTCGGCGACCTCCAGCATGGCGCGGGCCCGGCGGTACTCCGCGCGCGCCCGTCCCAACTCGACGCTGCGGAGCACGGCGAGGGGCTGGCCGCGCGTGACCGGGTCCCCGAGGGTCACGCGAACCTCGCGGAGCTGTCCGCTGGTCAGCGGGGTGACGTGGGCGACCCGGTCGGGGTTGAGCTGGACCTCGGCGGGCACGTCGAGGGTGGTCCCGAGCACCGCGCGGGTCGCCGGCTCCACGCGGATCCCCGCCCGCTCAACGGCCGTGGGGGACAGGCGGACGATGTCCCCGCCGTGGTCTTCGCCGCCGTGGTCTTCGCCGCCGTGGTCTTCGCCGTCGTGGTCTTCGCCGCCGTGCGCCTGCGGGGGTGGGGATGCGGCCGTGGGGTCACTTCGGCAGGCGCCGGTGGTGAGCAGGAGCAGCGTGGCAGCGAGCCGGCGCCGCGGTCTTCGTGTCGTCATGGAGCAACCTCCCGGGGGGGCCGGCGTGGGGGGGCGCTTTCGGTCGCCGTGGCCGGGGCCGCCGCGTCGGTGCCCGGCCCCTCGGGGCGGGGGGAGGCAGGCGGGCGCGGGGGCGGTCCGAGGTCCGCCGGACCCTGCACGGGGTGGTCGTGGCCGGCTTCGAGGGCCTGGTCCACCTCGGTCCCGACGAGCGCCTCCAGGTCGGCGAGAGCCTGGCCGTAGGCGCCGCGAGCGTCGAGGGCCTGGGCCTGGCTGGCGAGCAGGCGCTCGCGCGTCTGGGACACGGTCAGCAGGTCGATCTCGCCCAGCTCGAAGGCGCGCCGCAGCAGCGCGAGGTTGCGCTCGACCGACGGGAGCACGTCGTGCCCGTAGATCTCGACGCGCGCGGCGGCGGCATCCACGGCGGCGGCCGCGCGCTCGAGTCGCCGCCGCCACTGCACGTGCAGGACCCTGCGCTCGGTGCGGGCGATTTCGAGGTCGGCGGCGGCCCGCGCCCGGTCGCCTTGGTTTCGGTTCCAGAGGGGGACCGGCAGGCGAAGGGTAAACAACCAGATGTTATCGTTGGGCGCGGGGCCGCCTTCCCGGCCGTAGGTGAACCCCACCGTCGGTTCGGGCCACGCCTCCCGGCGCGCGCGCCGGACGTCGGCGTGGGCGGCGTCCACGACCAGGGCGCGGGTGCGGAAGGAGGGATGGTGCTGGGCGGCCAGTTGCGCCAGGTCGCTGGCGGGGCGGGCCCGGCGGATCGGCGGCAGGGTACCGGCCGGGACGAGCGTGCGGTCCGGCGGCCATCCGACGACCTCGGCCAGACGGATCGCCGCCGCTTCGGCGCGCCGATGCGCTTCGACCCGCTGCTCCCGGGCCCGAGCCAGGTCGGTGCGCGAGACCAGGCGGTCGAGGGGGGGCGCCTCCCCGGCGGCGATCCGCTGGGCGGCGATGCGGTCGAGGTCCTCGGCGAACGCCACGACGCGGTCGGCCACGCGCGCCCGTTCGCGCGCCAGGAGGGCGTCGAGGAACAGGCGGTGCACCTGCACGTGCAGGGCCCAGCGAACCTCGTCGAGGCCGGCGCGGGCGACCTTGCGTGCCTGCTCGGCCGCGCGCAGGCGAAGGCCCCGTTCCCCGGCGATCTCGAGGGGCTGGCGCACGGTGACCTCGGTTTCGAGGTAGGCGTCCGGCCCGATCGTGCGGGCGCCGAGGGCCAGGTTCACGAAGGGGTTGCGGCGCAGCAGCGGGCGGGCGGCGGCCACCTCGGCGTCGGCGCGGGCGGCGCGGGCGCGCGCGAGGCGGATAGCGGGGGCGTTTGCGTCCGCATAGGCCAATAGCTGGGGGAGGGTGACCTCCGTCGTCGCCGCGGGGTTGGGGACGGCGACCTCGGGCACGAAGACCTCGGCGCGTTCGGCGGGGGCGAAGGGGACGGCGGCGACCGGCGCGGGGGGCTCGGGCGTCGGCGTCGGCGTGCGGGCGCACCCGGCGAGCACGAGGCCGGCGGCGAGGCATCGGGTCCGCCGGATCCAGCGGGTCGTCCTACTACTCTCGATAGTAGTTTGGTACCGACGGGGGCGTGGACGGAGGCGTGTGCGCATCGGGGTGCGATCCGTCCTAGGGGAGACCAAAGGGGGCGAGGGCGCGCTCGATCCCCAGGTGGAGCAGGTCGAGGGGGCCCGTGCCGATGGCGTGAGGAAGCGTCACCAGGACCGCCAGGGTCGCGCCGAGGAGCGCGATCGGTGCTTCGAGGGCTGCCGGGCCTTTGGCGGGGGTGGGGGGCCGCTTTGCGTACGCGAGCAGCAGGCTCACGCGCAGGCGGACACCGCTGGCGCCGTCGCCTCGGAGGGCCGCGACGGTGGCGGGGGTGGGAGGGGCCGGTGCGGCGGTGGCGACGATGGCGTGGGCCAGGGCGAGGGGGTCGGCGCCGTCGCGCACGGCGGCCCGGTCGCAGGCGGCCTCGCGGGCCAGGCGCCAGCGGGCCAGCTCCGCGCGCAGCAGGGCGGCGAGGGGGTTGAGGGACAGGCAGACGGCGGCGAGGAAGAAGCGCAGGGGGTCGCGGGCCCGGTCGTGGGCGGCCTCGTGCAGCAGGGCGGCGGTGAGGGCGTCGTCGTCGAGGCGGTGTACGAGGTGGGCGGAGATCTCGACGCGCGGTCGCAGGAGGCCGCGGGTGCAGAGCGGGGCGGCGGGCCCGTCCACGAGGACGACCCGCAGCTCGCGCAGCCGCGGGTGGCGGACCGTCAGGACGTCGAGGCGTCGGGCGGCGGTGGAGGTGGCGGGGTCGCGGGCGGGGGCGGGCGCGCCGGCGGGCAGCTCGTGGTGGACCCGCCGTGTGAAGGCTGCGAGGAGGGTGGCGGCCAGGCCCCCGGCGAGCAGGAGGGCGTCGTGGCAGGGGGTGGCGCCGAGGTGGTCGTACAGGCA
>Ga0256839_1001621_pt1 | contig 26839 bp, 24 predicted proteins | sample 354166metaG_FD_185968 | JGI IMG/M metagenome (GOLD analysis project Ga0256839, IMG submission 185968) | Hydrothermal vent microbial communities from Mid Atlantic Ridge, Atlantic Ocean - 354-166 | ecosystem: Environmental > Aquatic > Marine > Hydrothermal vents | place: Atlantic Ocean: Mid... | reverse complement strand
GAAACTGAAGTGGTCGATTACTCCGTATAGTCCTCGGTAAACTCAACCGCATCGGCCGGATCAACAATCCCGTCATCGGTGATATCCGCCCGCTTGGTTTGCGCGTTGTATGAATCAAGGAAATCAATAACATCCTGCGTGTTGAGCACCTCGTCACGGTTCCAGTCGCCGGAGATTGGGGAATCTTGGATCGTGAATATACCTACTTCACCCATTCTCGGCGTATCGTTCTCATCGAAGAACACATTGAGCAACATAACTTCCTTTGCATCCACCAGCTTGTCGGCAAAGAACAAGATATCAAAGGTCGTTCCATCCGAAGTGTCGATATCGGCATCAATTGGCTCGACAGCGACACCCGTCTTTGTTTGATAAATTGCGATAGAAATAGCACTTTTAATACATGGCATTTGGCCAACATCGTAAGGTGAACCTGCGGAAACATTAATGCCCGCCGTTACCCCAACCGAACTATTTACTACCACGGGATACTTCCCGTCTAAATTCCCCAATTCGACTGCGGCCAACTGCAGTGCATCCATCTGTCCCACAAACATGCCGCCACCCCAGGATGCAGGAACTTCATTTTCACCACAAGCATCTTCCAAATCATTAAAATAATTTTCCAACTCTTGCCGATAATGCGCGAGTGCCTCTTCAATACAGTCGTACAAATTGTCTTCATTTGCAGCCGGATCGTCCGACCCTTCCCCAAATAAATCTATACAGGCTCTCAAATTAGCAAGGAACTCATTCCAAAACATTTCACGCACAGCTGCATGTTCTCCAGTCGGATCATCTTCGCACGATGACCTGAACGAGCGGGCTCCCTCCCGACACATCCACCAAGCCATTGCATCTTGGTAATCATCGCTTGGTGGCTCAGGATTATTGAATCTGTCATTACACTCCTGCAACTTACACAGATATTCCCGAAAACACGATGCTCCACAAGGAATCATGGTGAGCGACGCCGCACCACTGCTACACACAGCCAGCCCGATAGTCCCTAGGAATGTCATTTTTAAAATAGAATTTTTTTGGAACATGATGGTTTCACCTCAATAAACAACAACCACCAAGCCGCCCACACCACTGGTGGGCTGGTGGGCTGGTGGGCTGGTGGGCTGGAAGTATTATCGGGTATTGCGATCTTGGTGTCAAACGCAAGGCGGACAAATTAGACATCAATTGTAAAGGGCGAAGAGGACACCATTCAATCCCCTTTCTACTCCCGCTTTCTCTCCCCCCTCGACACGCCATACCATCGCCCATGCCCTCTCGTGTTGTCATTACAGGCCTGTGGGCCCCGTCTGCTCGATCGGCATCGGCGCCGAACCCTTCTGGCAGGCCCTGCCCAACTTCAACCCTTGATCTTTCATCAAACAAAAAACAGACGATTGCTCGCCCGTTTGGAAGAAACTGAAGTGGTCGATTACTCCGTATAGTCCTCGGTAAACTCAACCGCATCGGCCGGATCAACAATCCCGTCATCGGTGATATCCGCCCGCTTGGTTTGCGCGTTGTATGAATCAAGGAAATCAACAACATCCTGCGTGTTGAGCACCTCGTCACGGTTCCAGTCGCCGGAGATTGGGGAATCTTGGATCTCGATATATCCAACCTCAGCAAGGCGAGGGGTACCATTCTGGTCAAAATATATGCTAATCAGCGTAACATTTTTTGCATCGACAAGATCACTGGCCGACAAGTGCACGGTAAAATTTGTCCCATCGGAAGTATCCAAATCGGCGTCGATTGCTTCAAGAACACTGCCATTTTTTGTTGCATAGGAAGCAAGCAAAAGGCTTCGCTTAATACACGGCACCTGACGAATATCATATGATGATCCGGGAGATATGTTTACGCCTGCGGAAAAATCAAGTGAAGTATTAACGCTTGCGGGATATTTTCCGTCCAAACTGCCCGATTGGATAGCGGATAAGCGAAGCGAATCCATTGGGCCAACCCAAAAACCACCATACGCTGATGCTGGAACTACAGCATCAGCACAAGGATCATCTGTTGGCGGAAGAACATCTTCAACACTTCGCCTATATGACTCAAACATACCCTGTAAACATATTGCCAAGCTTTCCGGGTTTGGTTCATCCGCATCGGGGCCGTACTGAGTAAGGCAAAGCTCAATATTGTCAATAAACTGATCCCATAAATCGTTGAGAATATCCGCAAACACACCGCTATCACATCCGAGAAACTCCACCAAAGTACCCGCTGCACAAGCGTTCCGAGCGGCTTCATACAGATCGCCTGGATAAAGCGTATTACATTGATCGATTCTACACATAAATCGCTGAGCACAAGTACCGGCCCAACAGTTATCAAAATCATCAAACATCTTTGACGAAGCCGAAAGTTGTGACCCCGTAATTAAGACCCCGATGAAGCCAATCAACAGACCGCCTCTCATAGATAACTTCTGAAACATGATGGTTTCACCTCAATAAACAACCACCACCAAGCCGCCCACACCGCTGGTGGGCTGGTGGGCTGGAAGTATTGTCGGATATTGCGGTCTTGTTGTCAATCCAAATACCGGTGAAATACCTATTCATATTCATCCGCATTTCCAAAGAACCCTCTGAAGAACCCAACAGTGCTCCCAAATCAACACAAGCCATTCCCTGATCCCCGATCCCAATCCCCGCCTCCCCTCGCCTTTCCATCCATCAAAGCACGCCATACCATCGCCCATGTGCTCCCGTGTTGTCATTACAGGCCTGGGCCCCGTCTGCTCGATCGGTATCGGCATCGAACCCTTCTGGCAGGCCCTGCTCGATGGGCGATCGGCCCTTTCGCCCATCGAAGCCTTCGATGCTTCGGGCTATCGTTCCAAACTCGCAGGCGAGGTTCGAGAAGTCAAAATTCGGGACTTCGTGCCAAAGTCCTACCGAAAAGCCACCAAAGTCATGGCCCGCGATACAGAGCTCGCCGTCATCGCCGCCAAACTCGCTGCCCAAGACGCCGGGCTTATCACCCGAGGCTCAGAAGACGCTGACGAAGGATTTGCCCCCGACCTCACCCGCATCGGATGCCAAATCGGCGCGGGACTCATCGCAGCCGACACCGAAGAGCTCTCCCGCGCGGTCGTCTCAGCACAAGACGACGCCGGCAAGTTCTCGATGGAAAAATGGGGCACTGAATCCAACGCCCTGGGCACAGGCGAATCGGGGATGAACAACCTCCCGCCGCTCTGGCTACTCAAATACCTCCCCAACATGCTCGCCTGCCATGTGACGATCATCCACGGACTCGAAGGCCCATCGAACACCATCATGGGTGCCGAAGCCAGCGCAATCCTCTCAATTGGCGAATCTGCACGAGTCATCGAGCGAGGCTCAGCGGACCTGTGCTTCACCGGCGGCGCAGAATCCCGACTCAACCCCCTTGGACTCCTCCGATGGGACTATTCTGGACGACTCGCCGACACCGGCGAAGCAACCGATGGCTCAACGATCACCAAACCCTACGACCCCGATTCCAAAGGCGGAATCATCGGCGAAGCGGGCGGGATGCTCATCATCGAAAACGAACACCACGCCAAAGCCCGCGATGCAACCATCTACGCCGAAATTACCGGATTCGGCGCTGCCCAAACCCCGCCTCCAGTCTTCCCTGGTATTCTTGATCAGCCCGACCCTGATCCGATCGACCGCGGGCTCGAAGCCGCCATCGAATCTGCCCTCATCGATGCGAATCTATCTCAAGCCGACATCGACCTCATCATGCCGATGGGAATCGGCGTGCCGAATCTCGATGCAATGGAACTCGGCGCCCTGCGCAGCGTTTTTGCTGATCGATTGGACCAAATCCCTCGTATCACCCTCGCCGACCGCGTTGGCAACACCATGGCCGGGCATGGCGGACTCATGGCCGCTGCCGGGGCCATGTGCCTCGCATCCCAGCGTCTCCCCGCCAACAGTTCCCAATCCCAACCCGACACAATCAACCATGTCCTGATCTGCTCTGGATCACTCGGCGGGCAATCAGGCGCACTGGTTCTCTCCAAACCCCAATAAATCAAAACAAGGGCGATTTATCCTTCGCTTGGGGAGAGATATGTTCTATTTCTGAATACAATACCCGACTACTCATCTTATTTTTGATTTCCTGGAGACCCACAGCATGCCCCATTCCAACCACTCTTCCCGCGGCCGACGATCCACCCCACTGGCCGACCTTGACCCTGCACTGACCGAAATCAGCCGAAAGGTCATCGGGTGCGCCATCGAAACCCACAAGGAACTCGGACCAGGATATCCGCTTGAAATCTACCGTGCAGCACTCCTCTATGAACTCAAACACGAAGAAGTCTCCTTCGAAGAAAACAAGTCATACGATGTCGAATTCGATGGCGAAGTCATCGGCACGGTGACTGCAGACCTCTTCGCCGGCAATCGATTCCTGATCAAAGTCATGGCAGAAAACTACGAAATAGGTGGCAAAGAGCGCAACGAACTCCGTGCTTTGCTCCGCGCTGCCGATCTCGAACTCGGACTCATCATCAATTTCGGACAACGAAGACTCAAAGATGGGCTTGTCCGCGTACTCAACCCCGATGCCCTGCGCACCGATACCGAAGAAGAGTACGAAGATGAAGAAGAAAGCGAACTGGTCGAATCCTCTGAAGAATAAGCCTGAGGAACATACTTCCCAAGGAACATACTCCATGACTCCTAAGAAACAGCGTGTCGTTATCACCGGCATGGGCTGGGTCACCCCTCTAGGCACCGACATCGATAATGTGTGGAACAAGCTTCTCAGTGCCCAAGGCGCGATCGGTCCAGTGACACGATTCGATGCATCGACCTGCGCCACCAACTTCGCTGCCGAGGTCAAAAATTTCACCTTGACAGACCACCTCGGCGATCGCGCCCATGTCCACAGCGCCGCCGGACTGGGCACCCAGTTCGCCCTCGCCGCGACCAAAACCGCCTGGACCATGGCCGGACTCGACACAACACCCCCAAATCTCAAACGCACCGGCATCTACCTTGGCGCTGGTGAAGGGGTTCTCGACTACCCCCCCTACATGGCTGCCAACATCGCCGGATGGGACAGCCAAGCCCGCAAACTCGATTCGGTTGCATGGATCGCCAAAGCCTATGAAGGCATGAACCCCATTGCCGAAATCGAACAAGAGCCTCAACTGACCTTGACCCACATCGCCGCCGAACTCGGCACCATGGGCCCGACACTCAACTGCATGACCGCCTGCGCCGCTTCGACCCAAGCCATCGGCGAAGCCTTCGAGATCATCCGCCGAGGCGACGCCGATATCATGGTCGCAGGCGGATGCCATTCAATGATCCATCCTCTAGGCATGACCGGATTCATGCGCCTCACCGCCATGTCCACTCGTCGGGATGATCCACAAACCGCTTCGCGTCCCTTCGACCTCTCCCGCGACGGGTTCGTCATGGGCGAAGGTGCAGGCATCATCATTCTCGAATCGCTCGAATCAGCCAAAGCACGCAAAGCCAACATCCTCGCTGAGGTCGCCGGATTCGGATCCACCGCCGACGCCTACCGCATCACCGATATTCACCCCGACGGGAAAGGCGGCGCGGGTGCAATATCGGCAGCATTGGCACAAGCCGGAATTGATCCAAACGCCACCGACGACACCGGGCGACCGCTCGTCCACTACATCTCTGCCCATGGTACAGGCACCCAAGAAAACGACAAAACCGAATCCAACGGCATCCGCTCAGTCTTTGGCAAACTCGCCACACAAGTCCCATTCTCGTCCATCAAATCCATGATGGGACACCTCATCCAAGCCGCCGGCGCGGTCGAACTCATGACCTGTATCCAAGCGATCCAGACCGGAATCCTCCCCCCCACCGCGAATCTCAACAACCTCGATCCCGCCTGCGGACTTGATCATATACCCAACAAGCCACGCGATGAAAATCATCGTGGTGGCGTTGATGTTTGCCTTTCAAACTCCTTTGGCTTCGGCGGCCAAAACGACACCCTCTGCCTCCGCAAATACAAAGACTGACCCCCGTTACCCCCTCCGTTTTTCACCGCTTTCTCTCAATCCCGCCGATCAAAGGATCATGTCTAAACTCGCCATGATCCAAGGCACCATCACCGGCTTCGCTGTCATCGCAGCCGTCGGGGTTGTTGCAATCATCGGCCTGCGATTTGCCAAGGCCGACGCGGCCAACAGCGTCTACCAATCCCGACTACGCGATCTCTCGACCGAGTACCAATCCCTTATGGCCCAATACAACCAAGTCGTCCGCCAAACTGCGATTACGGAACTTATCGTCAAAAATCGCAAAGTCACCGTTGCCATCCGCACCATCGAAGGTACTGCCGAGACCATTGAAACCGAGTGCGATGCGGACAAAGAAATCTATGTCGATTTTGCCCTGATCGAAGGCCGGCTCTGGATACGAAGAGTATTCGACAGTGACACCCCACCATCCCAGGCCACCATCATCAATCCCAAACTCGTCAATGTTGACTGGGATTCAGCAAGTGCCCTTGTCGGTCAAGCCGTCTATCGCCAACTCGACGAAGGACGGTGGGTCGTCCACGCTTCGGGCGATGGTGCCCTCGCACTGACCAAAATTCCCGAAGACCAAATCGTGTCCCTCTCGCCCCCCCCAACAATTCAGGCCTATGAAGAAATCCAAGCCCAAATCAAGAAACAAGTCGAAAAAATCACTTGGCGCGATATTTTCACATCAGTGCTTGGAAACTGATTCTTCTCCCACACAAACCACCCCTCATCGCACCGTCATCAATACCAATCCCAAGAAAAAACTAGTCTTCCTCTCCCAGCGTTCCATTGGCCAAGGCGTAGACCCACGGAGCCCACATGGTGACAAAGGTGATTGCAAAGAGAAAGAAAGCAATCATGAACTCCCCAACACCGCATGCAGCACCAATCGCTGCAACAACCCAGATCGAGGCTGCGGTCGTCAAGCCCTTCACCACTCGCTTCGAGTGCAAAATCGCACCTGCCCCCAAAAAACCAACGCCGGAAATAATGTAAGAAAGAACACGCGTTGGGTCCGCACGGATAATCGTGTCATTGTCGCTCAAAGTAATGAGCTGCTGCCCGATGAGGGTAAAAGCAGCAGCCCCGGTGGCGATAAGAATCATGGTGCGAATATCGGCAGGTTTTTCCGAACGACCACGCTCCCAACCAAGGAGTCCACCAAAAACGGCAGCAAGGAGCAAACGAAAAAGCACAGCATGCTTCTCATCCCGAGGCACATTCCAATCGATAAGCTGGGCAAGGTGAAAATCGTGGATTGATGCGAGAAAAAAGTCCATTCGCTATTGTCCCCGATCTTGGTTCAAAATGCAACTCCCATCTGCGGGTGTTTATGGACATCCGGCAGCGAAGTAATTCAGGAAATCCGAAACATCGAAAAAATTAAACAAGGCATCGTCATTGAAATCAGCCGATGAATCGCTCGATGTAAAGGCTATAAGAAAAGCCAAGACATCGAAGAAATTGAGTTCGCCGTCACCGGTAAAATCCGCAAGGCATGAGATGAAAGACTCGCCGGTTGCTCGAACCATCCATGCACCTTGAAACGGGGACTGACTCATCTGTAAAATAAAAGGTGACGAACCAAGGTCCTCGAGATTAGGGTCAGGGTTGTAAAAGAGCCAACTCTGTGCACCGGCAGTAGGAGCGTTGGGATCCATCGAAGCAGGATTGGCACGCTGAATCACCTCCATCATGACCGCAACAAAAAACACTCCTTCGACTTGGGTCGGTTCAACGGAATAGGTGACAAACTCACCAAAGGCGGTATCGACCCATTGTCCGGGGGTTGTTGAGAGGAGGACCGCATCGGTGGGATCATGATCGTTGTTGGGATCGTTGAGGATGGCAATGGTAAGCTCGTCTGAGCCGACATTACCGTCGTTGTCCGCGATGTCACCGAAGGATACAGAGACAACCGTAATGAGCTCGCCTCCTTCGATGGTGTCAAAGGAATTGAGCCAAGTCACATTGGCATCAAACTGAGATGGACCCAAGTTGAACGAACCAACTCCTGTGTCGAGAATGTAATCGACCTGTTGGGCCAAACTTGGCGAAACGCCAAAGAAAACCACCAAAAAAAGTACGGGAAAAGTATGGGTCTTGGGGGTGAACACAGATCAATCTCCATTCATGTCAAAGGCCTTCACAGGAAGCGAGTGCATAAATTATGCCTTCCGGGCACAATGGTAGGGTTCTTTGGTGGTTGAGAAACACCAATTTCCATCCAGAATCAGATACCCACCCTATACTCGTCGGCATCAACGCGCCGGATTGTGCATTGGTGCGAACCGGTCGGCCTGGTTCAACGAATAGGCCGATCCCGAGGTGTAGTCTCGGAAGGGCGTCTCTCTTGTGTGAGTCGACCCTACAGGTTGGATAGTGAACGAAGTCCCCGAGAAATAAACGGGAGTTATATACATGGCAGCCCGCACCGGAGCAAGCGTCGGCGTCGCCGTCACCATCACGATCCTTGGCGTGATGAGTCTTGTACTGTTTGTGACGACGATGATTTTCTATGGCAACGCACAGAGCGCCAAAAGTGATCTTGAAGCTGCCAACGAAGCCAATAAAGCCTTCGTTTCCTCTCAAGAGCGCGAACACGCTGCAATTCGTGCAATTCGCGACGAAGCCTCACGCGAACGCAAAACCGTGGTCGGATTTTTGGCAACCAATAAATCTGAGCTGATGAAGATCATCGCCGGCGAAGCATCAATGAGTATGGCCGAACTTCGTGAACGACTTGCAAACATCCAAGGTGCAGAAGGCTCATCGCTCATCGGGCTCATCGAGCTCAAGAACGACCAGATCGCCACCCTCGACACCCAACTCGCCGCTGCCGAAGCCGAACGACGAGCTGCCCAAGCAGCTGCCCGTGCCGAAGCCGAGCGCGTTGCAAGCATCGAAGACGACTTCAATAACGCAGCAGCCAACATGCAAGGCGAAGTGCAAGTCTACGCCGACTCAAACAGACAACTCTCCGAAGGGTTCGCTGCCATCGAACAGCGCCGAATCGACCAAATGGAAAGCCAACGAAGCGACTTCACCTCTCGCCAACAGCAAATGCAAGCAGCCGTTGACGAACTGATCCAAGAAAATATTGTTCTTCAGGACCAAATCTCACGACTACTGGGCGAAGGTGGGGTTGATCGGCCAATGCCACTCAATGAAGAAGCACTTGTCGATGGCACTGTTACTCAAGTTAATTCTGACAATGAAGTCGTCATCTCGATCGGACGCAACAAAAAAGCAATCCTCGGAATGACCTTCGCAATCTATGACGACGCAACCGATATCCGAGTCAATGCCGAAACAGGTGAGTATCCCCTAGGCAAAGCCGTCGTCGAAATTGTCCGTGTAGAAGACACCTTCTCGCGAGCACGCGTGATCTCTTCGTCACAAGGGAACCCAATCGTGCGAGGTGATGTAATTGCCAATGCAATTTACGACCCCACCAAAACCTACAAATTCGTGGTCGACGGACTCTTCGACACCGATGGCGACGGCATCGCATCTCGCTTCGAACGCGAAACCCTCGAAGCACTCATCGAACAATGGGGTGGAATCTTGGTACCTGAAATATCAGGCGACACCGACTTTGTTGTCCTTGGCGAAAAACCTGTCCTGCCCCCCCAACCTACAGTCGGAGCCCCCGTCGCAACGATCCAAGAATATGTTCGGCTCCAGCAGGAAATCCAGCGATACGACGACCTGATGAGCAAGGCCGAACTCACTTCCATGCCCTTGCTCAATGCCAATCGTCTCCAAACACTCATCGGCGATTTCCCAGACTGATAAACCAAATAGGTTTGCAGAGACGGAGCCTTTGATGTCAAGGTATGACCCACGCGCCAAGCTCAGCACTCTGCAATCTTTAGTGATTCAGCCTGCAATGTATGCCGCTTTGCGCTCGCTTCTGACCGGTGCCCACATCTTGCCGTTGCCAACCGTGCTCCACAACGCCAAAATGCTTGGGCGAACCTTTGGTGGTTCACGAATGAACCGCAAACGCGTAAGCATGGCGATTGATCGCCTTGGCATTGCAATGCCCAACCTCTCTTATGAGGAACGCGCCGAACTCGTACTTCAAAGCTATGAGCACTTGGCAATGCTGGCTATCGAACTGGCCATCATGCCAAGGTACCTGACCGAAGATGCTTGGACCGACTATGTTGAGCTTGGATCACTCGATACCGTTATTCGTCCATTGATCGACGAGCATCCAACACTGCTGCTCACTGGACACAGCGGCAACTGGGAAACGCTCGGATACACCATGGCCCTCCTGGGATTTCGAATGCATGTCCTCTATCGCCCCCTTGACCTTCGCCCCGCCGACGCATGGTTGCGCCAGACACGCGCCAGACGCGGACTCGAACTCATTGACAAATTTGGAGCAATGCACAAACTACCAAAACTCCTTGCCAATGGAGAGTCCATCGGCTTTGTCGCGGATCAAAATGCCGGAGACCGCGGTATGCAGGTCCCCTTCTTCGGACGATTGGCATCAAGCTACAAATCAATCGGGCTCCTTGCAATCCAAAACCGTGCTCGAATCATCATCGGCAATGCCCGGCGATTAACCACCAACCCCAACGAAGGCGTCAAACTCAAGTATCGAATCGAAATTTATGATCGGATCGATCCACAAGACTGGGAATCACAACCTGACCCACTCTTCTACATCACCGCACGATATCGTCGAGCAATTGAGGAATCTGTTCGCAAAGCACCGGAACAGTATCTCTGGATGCACCGAATATGGAAGAGCAGACCACGGCATGAACGGCTCAACAAACCATTCCCACAAAATCTCCAAGCAAAACTCGAAGCCTTGCCATGGATGACCGCCGAAGAAATCGAAAGGATCATCGACCAATCCGATCGGGACCGGGCATACATGACCCAACACAAAATCACTCATTTCAAATAAAGGTTCCGGGCGAAACAAGAACATAAGGGAGAAACATGTACGACGAACACACAAACACCCCCCCTGAACAGGCTGCTGGCATGTTGCAAGATGTTCGAGTCTTGATTGTTGATGATGAGCAAGATGTCCTTGATTCGATCACAGTCGCCTTTGAATCTGAAGGAGCGTTGACACTTACAGCAACTGACGGCGATGAGGCCGTACGCATCTGCGAAGAGGATCCACCCGAAATTGTCATCTTGGACATGATGCTTCCAAAACGCTCTGGATTTTTGGCCCTCGAAAAAATCAAAGGCAAAGAAGACTCCCCAATCGTAATTATGGTCACCGCCAATGAGGGCAAACGCCACCAAGCCTATGGAGAATCACTGGGGGTCGATGCATATATGCTCAAACCAGTTCCTCTCATGGTACTGGTTCACAAAGCCGCCCAACTCCTTGATGCCAAGGACGAAGCCGATGGATTATTCGATAAAAAATAATATGGAATCAGCACACCCCAAACTGCTCACACACCCCGATCCACATTCCCCAGCGATTCCAGCTCATCCGCATATCGCTCGCGTATCGGATCGACCACCTCTTTGATAAACCGCTCCGTCTGCTCAACACTCCGCCCAATGTAGGCCATCGGATCCAGATGGGCATCAATATCAATCCCCTCCAACAACGGCTCATTCTTCAAGCGATCGAGCAGATCATTATCCTTGCCCTCCTCCTTGACCACCTGACCGGCTGCCATCGAATGCAGACGGATCACTTCATGGACATCTTGGCGATCTCGCCCCATTTTCACCGCTTCCATCATGATGTTTTCCGTCGCCATAAACGGCAACTCGGCCATCAGATTCCGCCTGACCATCGCCTCATTGACAATCAACCCGTCAGCCACCGTGTGCATCAGATCAAGCGCACCATCCAATGCCAAAAACGCCTCGGGCAGCGACAATCGCCGATTCGACGAATCATCAAGCGTGCGTTCGAGCCACTGGGTGGCTGCCGTGTCATAGGCGTTGCCGACGAGGTTCATCACAAACCGAGTCAACCCACAGATCCGTTCGCACTTCATCGGATTGCGCTTGTAAGGCATGGCCGACGACCCGATTTGGGACTTGCTGAACGGCTCGTCGATTTCTTTGCGGTTGGAGAGCAGCCGGATGTCCGTGGCTGTCTTATGAAGAACAGAAGCAACTGCTGCCAACGGCGCCAACACATGAGCATCACGAACACGGGGGTAGGTCTGACCAGTCAGACTGTAGGTATTTTGATCGATGTACGATTGGGCGTCATACTTGAAACGATACTGATCCAAATCGAGCCCAGAGAGATCAAATCCTTTTAAGGATTCAGAAATTTGATCGTCAACATCCTCATTCACACCACCAGCGAACTCACCCATATCCTTCATGAACTCATCGTAATCGTCGTGTCCAGAAACTCCTGCAAGATACATCAAGCCAAACACCGCTCTTGCCTCAAACTCATCGACCTTCGACGAATCTCCATTAAATAGCTGCAAAAAACTTGCCTGTGTTCCGGTTGCCCCTCTAAATCCTCGCAAAATTGGTTCATGAGATTCGTTTTCGTTGAACAACTGATGTGAACAAATCCAAAGGTCATATGCCCACCCCATCATCCGTCGACCAACTGTTGTTGGTTGGGCAGATTGATAATGTGTAAATCCAAGTGTTGGCATTGTCTTCCAGTCAGAAGCCTGACTCGATAACGAAAAAAGCACCCGATAACATTTGTCATTAATGAGTTTGATCGCTTCATGCTGCTGAATCAAATCCGCATTACACACCACATCCTGACTCGTACACCCCAGATGAATAATCCCGCGGGCCTTGGGGCACCGATCACCAAAGGCGTGCACATGGGCCATCACATCATGGCGCAACTCCCGTTCGTACTTCGCTGCCAGCTCCATATCCTCGTCCGTCACCTCAAGGTGCGCCCGCATCTCGTCGAGTTGTTCATCCGTAATATCCAGCCCGCACGCCTGCTGAGCCTCGGCGACGGCCAACCAAATCTTGCGCCAAGTCGTAAATTTATGCCTCGGCGACCAAATCTTGCACATCTCAGGCGAGGCGTTGCGAGCAGCGAGCGGGGAGGTGTAGGTATCGTGTGGGTTGGGCGTGTTGGTCATGGGAGATGATAGGAATAGGGATTGGGGATCAGGGATTAGGCATTGGGAAAGACAAAAAGAACCGCGAGCAAAACGAGCGACCCTCCCCTAATCTCTAATGGCAATGGCTGGTCCCTAATCCATTCTTCAGTTCGCCACAATGTTCACCAGCCGACCCGGCACCACCACTACCTTGCGCACCGTCTTGCCATCAATCAACGCCCGAATCTTCTCGTCGGCCAGCGCCATCGCTTCGAGCGTCTTGACATCGGTATCGCGGGCCACATGCAGCTTCGAGCGAAGCTTGCCCATCACCTGAATCGGAATCTCGATCTCCTCATCAATCAACATCGCCTCGTCAAAGCTCGGCCAATCAGCAACCGCAACCGAAGTCTCGTTTCCGAGCTTGTGCCACAACTCCTCCGCGACATGAGGTGTAAACGGCCCGATCACCCGAACAAACCGATCCATCTGATCCTTCGTCAACGCCTTGGCGACATTGACAAACTCGAACATCGCCGCGATCGCAGTGTTGAAATTCAATTTCTCGATATCATCACCAACCTTGGCAATCATTCGATGCAGTTGCTTTTCAACCGCATCGTCCGCCGAATCGGCAAACTTGAGTTCACCCGTCGTCTCATCAACGCAGAGCCTCCATATCTTCTGAATCAACCGATGCAGCCCGATGATATCGCGCGTGTTCCAAGGTTTGCTCGCTTCCAACGGCCCCATATACATCTCATAGAGTCGAAAAGTGTCCGCACCATATTCCGCAATCACATCATCCGGGTTCACCACATTCTTGAGGCTCTTGGACATCTTCGCAACAATCCGCTCGACGGGTTGCTCCGTTGCAATCTCGACATAACTGGGCTTCCCATCTGTGCCCAGATTCTCAACCTCGTCAATCGGCACCAACGACTTATCCGCCCGCTGGAACGCATGACTGGTAATCATCCCCTGATGGAACAACTTGCGGTACGGCTCGGTGCTTTTGACAATCCCCAGATCATACAGCACCATGTGCCAGAACCGGGCATACAACAGATGCAACACCGCATGCTCATTGCCTCCGATATACAAATCAACGCCATCCTCGCCCATCCAATAGTCCTGGGCCGCGTCGCCGATGAGTTTTTCACTATTCTTATGATCGCAGTACCGCAGGTAATACCAACAACTCCCTGCCCACCCCGGCATCGTGTTGGTCTCACGCGTCACCTTCGAATCGGGGTGCATCCCATCGACGCCAGCCTGCCCCGCCGTCGTGTGCACCCATTCCCTCGCCTTGGCGAGCAGAGGCTTGGGCGTGTCCGATTCCACGGGCTGATAATCTGTCAAAGGCGGCAACTTCACCGGCAACGAATCCTCGCTCACCCCATGATGGTTCCCGAACTCATCAAAAACAATCGGGAACGGTTCCCCCCAATACCGCTGACGCGAAAACAGCCAATCCCGAAGCTTGAAATTCACCCGCTTGGCACCAAGCTTGTGCTTGGTCAACCAGGCGATCATCTTCGCTTTGGCCTCTTCAATATGCAGCCCGTTGAGCATATCCGAGTTGATTGCCGGGCCATCACCGGTGTAAGCCTCGCCCTCGAAATCCTCCGGCGGCTGCACCGTCCGCACAATCGGCAAGTCAAAAGCCTTGGCAAAATCCCAATCCCGCTGATCCTGTCCCGGCACCGCCATAATTGCCCCGGTGCCATAGCCCATCATCACATAATCCGCCGTCCACACCGGAATAAGTTCCTCCGTAACGGGATTGCGCACATGAATTCCGAGGAACACCCCTGTCTTCTCTTTGTTCTCTTGCCGTTCGACATCCGATCGACCCGAAGCCCACGCGACATATTCCTTGATCTTGTCCCCATCGGTCTCCCCGCCTGCGAACTCCATCGCCATCTCGACCAACCCATGCTCGGGAGCGACGACCATATAGGTCGCTCCATAGATCGTATCGGGGCGCGTGGTAAAAACACGCAGGGTTTCGCCCATGTCGAGTTCGCCTCCGAGCACAATCGGAAATCCAATCTCGGCCCCTTCAGATCGCCCAATCCACTCGGCCTGCTGGGTCTTGGTCGAACCAGGCCAATCCAGATCGGTCAATCCATCGAGCAATCGGTCGGCGTAGGCCGTAATCCGAAACATCCACTGGCGCAAGGGTTTACGCAGCACCGGAAACCCGCCTCGCTCAGATTTTCCATCATGGACCTCTTCATTGGCCAAAGCCGTACCAAGCTTGGGACACCAGTTGACCACCTGCTGCGAGAGATAGGCCAAACGATACGAATCCACCACGGCCTTACGGGTCTCTGTATCAAGCGATTCCCAAGGCCCCGCATCAGTCCCATCAGGCAAATCACCCGCCCCAGTGTACTCAACAGCGTGCGGGTTGAGCTTCACCTTCCGTTTGCCTTCAACAAAATCTCGAATCAAATCATTGATCGGGCGAGCCTTCCCCTTACCGCCGTCGGCATCTGGATCAAACCATGAATGATAAATCTGGAGGAAGATCCACTGCGTCCACTTGTAGTAGTCAGGATCAATGGTCCCAAGTTCACGCGACCAATCGTAACAAAACCCAAACCGCTTGAGCTGGCGCCGAAAGTTATCAATCGCCGTCTTCGTTGTCACCTCAGGATGCACACCCGTCTGGATCGCATATTGCTCAGCCGGAAGCCCAAAGGCATCCCACCCCATCGGATGAAGCACATTGAACCCGCGCATCCTCTTGTACCGACAGAGGATATCCGTCGCGGTATACCCCTCAGGATGCCCCACATGAAGTCCCGCTCCCGACGGATAGGGAAACATATCGAGGCAGTAATACTTGGGTTTCGACCCATCAAACCCGGTTTCGCCGGGATTAGGCTGGATATAGGTCCCCTGCTCATCCCACCACTGCTGCCACCGGCTCTCGATATTTTGCGCCATCTGGGCCGAATATCGGTTGGCCGGCAAATGCTCGGAAGTAAAATCTGTAGCGTGCGTCTGTTCGTTTCCCATGATGGAAGGAGTCTAGGGCCAAAAGACCGCCCAAAGAACCGACCCAACTCAATCCGACAACCTCAAATCCCTGAAATTCCAACCGCAAACCAAGTCGATCCCCCGTTCCAATCCGATACCATCGCATGGTCCACCAGGACCCCGCCAAAAAGGACAATCGGCATGCCTGCCCAAACAAAACCAGCTCCTGACTCATCTCCAAAGCAAACATCAGGATCACCTCCACACGATGCACCAAGCTATGTGCTCGTGGGCCCACTCCGCGCAGGCACCACGATGCTTCACCTGATACTCAACAGCCACCCACAGATCGCTTCAGTCGGTGAGTTTGAAGAAGCCGTCACCATCTTGGACAACTCAGGCTGGCCAAAGCTTGACCACTACCGTAACTGGCTCAGTCAACATCGAGTCGCATCGGCCCGAAACTATGCGCCCCAACCCCAAGCCACCACTTATGCCCAGCACGCCCAGGGCATGTGGCGACAGCTCGCTTCAAAGCATGGTAAAAAAGTCATCGGCTGCAACATCCACTCACGCTTCGATCGCGTCCGCGATCTTTGGCCAAAAACCAAGTTCATCCACCTCATCCGCGATCCACGCGATGTTGCCAACTCATGCGTCGGAATGGGATGGTACGGGCATCCTGTCAAAGCAACCTCAATCTGGCTCGATACTGCCCGAAGATGGAACACCCTCGCCAAGTCAATCCCGACTCAAGACCGAATCGTCATACGCTACGAAGACCTCCTCAAAAACCCAGAGCACGAACTTGGACGCTGCTGCGAGCTCCTTGGACTTAGTTACCATCCGGACATGCTCAAGTTCTTTGAAACCTCCACATACGAACCGCTCAATCCAAAACTCGCAGAGCAATGGCCAAAAAAAATGAAACCCAGAACGGCAGAAATCATCGACGCCCTGTGCGCCGATCTCATGAAACCCTATGGCTATCCCCTCAGCACCCCAAACCCAAAACATGCCAAGCCGCTCGAATCCATTTCAATCACCATCAAAAACCGAATCAATCGATTCCGCTGGCGCGTTGCTCGCTACGGCTTCCTGCTGACACTCAAATGGGCAATGGTCAAACGATTTCCCCTGACCAATCCGCTTCGCATGGCAACCATCAGGCAGATTCACCAAATCGACACCCAGCATCTTCGCTAAAGCGATCACCTTGATCGCCTCTCGCATCTCGCCATCGAATTTATGGGGATAGAATCGCCTGTTTCAGAAATCTGTTCACACACCATATCCACCTTTGCCGCGCCGCGGGGAGATTCTCACCATGTCCAACCTCACCATCAATGTCGCTTCCGTCCTCCAAGACGACGCGCTCCTCAACTTCAACTCCCCCGCAATCTCCAAAAACCAACTCCACCTCCCCAGCGGCAACTTCGTCGATCGCATCCTCGCCATGACCGATCGAAACCAGAATGTCCTCAACAACTTCAACCGCATCCTCAACACCGGCAGACTCGCAGGCACCGGGTACACCTCAATCCTCCCCGTTGACCAGGGCATCGAACACTCCGCAGGCGCCTCCTTCGCACCCAACCCAACCTACTTCGATCCAGAATCCATCATCCAACTCGCCATCGAAGGCGGATGCAACGCCGTTGCCTCAACCTTCGGCGTCCTCGGTGCAACCGCCCGCAAATACGCACACAAAATCCCATACATCGTCAAATTCAACCACAACGAACTGATGACCTACCCAAACACCTTCAACCAAATCCCTTTCGGCACCATCAAACAATGCTGGGAAATGGGTGCAGCTGCGATCGGCGCAACGATCTACTTCGGATCAGATGAATCCGAAGCCCAGATCCAATATGTCGCCGACATGTTCCACGAAGCACACGAATACGGCATGGTGACCATCCTCTGGTGCTACATCCGAAACGCCGCCTTCAAAGTCAACGGCATCGATTACCACAGCTCGGCAGACCTCACCGGACAAGCCAACCACCTCGGTGTTACCATCCAAGCCGACATTATCAAACAAAAACTCCCCACCAACAATGGCGGCTACACCGCCCTCAACTCCGGCGACTCCTCCTACGGCAAGTTTGACAACTCGATCTACACCAAACTTGCAGGATGCGATGAAAACGGCTCCGGCGGACACCCCATCGACCTCTGCCGATACCAAGTCGCCAATTGCTACATGGGTCGATCCCCACTGATCAACTCCGGCGGCGCATCAAGCGGCGCAGGCGATCTCAAAGAAGCCGTCACCACAGCCGTCATCAACAAACGCGCCGGAGGCATGGGCCTGATCTCAGGACGAAAAGCCTTCCAACGCTCAATGGGCGAAGGCGCAGCCCTCTTGCACGCGATTCAAGATGTCTACCTCGATGATTCCGTGACCATCGCATAAACAACATCAAGACAACCACCACAAAGGGCCCACACACCTGCGGGCCCTTTGTGATCAATCACTACCACGCGCGAAAACCATCCTCGCTCAGACCACCTCCCCTGCAAACACATCACCGGCATCACCAACCCCCTCTCCCTCCCCCCATCATCACACCTGCCATCCTACACTCCATACATGCCTACCTCCCCCCGCCCTGCGATCTTCCTCGATCGTGACGACACCATCAACCGCAACGCCGATCTCCCCGATGAAGCATGGGCCCAAGTCAAGTGTGGCGATCTGCTCAAGCCCGAGTTTGCCCTGTTGATCCCAGGTGTCACCGATGCACTCATCGCCCTCAAAGATGCTTGTTACACCATCGTCGTCATCACCAACCAAGGCGGCGTCGCCCGCGCCGGAGGCACCATGCGCCAGGTCGATGCCTGCAACGATCGACTTCGCAACCTCATCCATCATCCAGCAGGCAATCGACACCCCGAAGACGAACTTGCCCTCTTCGATGACCAACTCATCGACGCATGGTACACCTGCCCCTTTCACCCCGAGACCGGCATCGTAACTCACCTCGCTGTCGAACACCACTGGAGAAAGCCACACCCGGGCATGATCCTCGCAGCATGCAAAGAACTCAACCTCGATCCAACACGCTCATGGATGGTCGGCGACAAACAACGCGACCTCGACGCCGCCATCGCCGCAGGCGTCCCCGCATCGCAAACCGTCCGCATCGCCAATGATTCCCCCATCGCCGACCTCGCCCACGCAGCCCGTTTGATCCTCAACATTGAAGAAGGTCAATCAACCCAAACCATGATTTCCACCGTCACCCTAAGCCCAATCAACCCCTACACCCACCCTCTTGCTGACGAGAAAATCCGCCGAATCGTCGAAGCCGCTGCACTGGCCATCGCCGAACGCACCGGCATCGAACTCATCGAACTCGATACCTCCGATACCCAAATCAGCGCGACCATCGCCATCGACAAACTCGGCGCCCTTGCATTCATGGCCCAACTCCGACGCGATACCAACCGCTGGCACAAGGCCCACACCGGCACCAACCTCTGGCCAAGTGCCAATGATCCACATCCCTAACCCTTCGATGCCCCGGCTCGCCAAGCCGAATCACCAAAGGCCACCTAATCTATACCCATGCCAGCCCCAGCTTCACCACTTCGCCTGCTCATCGTCCTCCCCTCATGGATCGGCGATGTCGTCATGGCCACCCCCACCATCCGGCGAATCCGCAACGCCTACCCAGGCATCTTCATCGGCGCCCTCGTCAAACCTGGAATCAACCAACTCCTCTCGGGAAACACCCTCTTCGACGAACTCCATATCGCCACATCCACCGGCATGATGGCCACCAAAAAAACCGCCAACAAAATACGCCCACGACAATACGACACCGCATTACTCCTCACCAACTCCTTCTCCACCGCCCTGACCACACGCCTGGCCTTCATCCCCCGTCGAATCGGATACGACCGCGACACCCGCGCCATGCTCCTCACCGACCCAATCGCCCCACCACGCAATCCGGACAAATCGTGGAAACTCACCCCGGCTGTTGACTACTACTGGAACCTTGCCTCCCACCTGCTCAACCAACCCCCCCTCGATTGGTCGATCCACACTCCCGCCAACTGCAAAGACCTCCCCCTTGCATTGCCAAACGACACCTACATGGAACTCGGGTTCACCAACCCCGACCAAACCAAAGCAACCGATATCCTTGATCGTGCCCATAGTGCTGGTGATCCAAACACCCATGCCCGATACGCCATCCTCAACCCCGGAGGCAACAACCCCGCCAAACGCTGGCCAATCGATCGCTTTGCACAACTCGCCGACCATCTTCAAACCAAACACAACCTCCGCGTCCTCATCAACGGCTCTCCCGCCGAAGCAAACCTCGTTAACCAAATCATCGCCCTTGCCAACACCGACCCAATCTCCCTGCCAGCCTTGGGCAACACCTTGGGGACCCTCAAACCCATCATCGCCGGCGCATCGATCCTCATCACCAATGACACCGGCCCGCGCCACATCGCCGCCGCCTTTGGAACACCAATCATCACCCTCTTCGGCCCCACCGACCCACGCTGGACCACCATCCCCACACGCCCGCTCCCCAATGGCTCACCCAGCGAAACCATCATCGTCGCCGACGAATCCCTCCCACCCGACCAATCCGCCAACGATCACCCCAATCGGTGCAGCATCGAACACATCACACTGCCCAAGGTCCGAGAATCAGTTGATTGCACGCTTTGTGCTTCAAGCCCTTGATAATTCTTGCTTACCTGATAATCTCCTGTCATATGAGACATAATCGTCTCCAATTTGTTGCCATGGTCTTTTTCGTTACCGGATTCATCTTCGCGGGATCTGGGTGGTCGATCGTCCTTGCAGGCAAGATGCAGGACAAACCCGAGTGGTCCGTCTGTGGCCAAGACCTCTGCCTCTGCCTGCCCCCCGCAGCAACGCCTTCACCGACAAACAAACCCGACGAGCCCAAATGTGTCCTGTGTGTCGACGATGCGCCACCAGCCGCCCTTGACATGCTCAACAACGATTCAACACCAACCCCGAACGATCCACCCAAGCGCGTGCCCAAGAACGATCGGTTCCAAGCCGCCTCGATGGCTTCACAGGCCGGATGTGTCTCTATCTTCTTATCCTTCGTCTTTGGCACACCCAGACCCAACCGATCCGCTTCGACCGATTCGCTCGTCTACAACATCGACAACGACGAGCTCCCAGCCGATCCAGCCCGTGATCTACCCACACCCCCACCCCGAGCCTGATCTTTCGTTTCTTTGAGCTGTTTTCACGCGCCTGCTGAATCTGCATGCGCACAGTTCGCTGCGCCGGTCTTCTCAATCGGCACACAACGACACACAACGAAAGGTCATCTCATGACGATTCCTCTGCGGACTCGCCGTGCCTTCACGCTCATCGAGTTGGTGGTGGTCATCGCGATCATCGCACTGATGATCGGCATCTTGTTGCCCGCATTGGGCAGCGCACGCGAGAGCGCACGATCCATCCAATGCCTTGCCAATCTTCGGACACTGGGGATCACCGTCCATCAGTACGCCGACGACAACAAGGATCTGCTCCCACAATCGAGTCATTCGGCCGGGTTCTCGTCACTGCCTTGGGCAGCGACACTCTATGAACCCATCACCGGACGCCCATTCGAAGGCACAAGCTATACATGGGACAACAACGGATGGTGGGACGCGACCAATACACACTACCGGTGCCCGCATGATCGACGCGAGAGTCCGATCGAGCAGCCCGGATTACCCTTCTCGATGCCCGCATTGAGCTATGGCATGAATGTGTATTTCGAACTCACCAAAGCCGAGATCGACCCGATCCACTCGGGTTCCTCAACCCGAGTGCCCTTCCGCAAGCGGTTCGCTTCGCCTCACCCATCGAGCACCGTGCTCATGGGCGAACTGACCGAATCATCTTCACGCGATCACATCATGGCCCACTTCTGGCGAACCGCAGCCGTCGATCCAAAAAGCGAGGTCGCTTTCGATCGTCACAACAGCGCCTCGGGCTATGCCTACCTCGATGGACACACAGCCAACGCAACACTCAAAGAAACCTACAACCCTGAATCCAAGCGGGATCAATGGAATCCCATGACCAACAAACTGTTTGTTCACCCTGACTAATCACACATATTTTCACAAAGGTTTTAACCATGAATATCACCAACACCATCGTTTCCTTCACGACCATCGCAATCATCAGCACATCGGCCTTGGCCCAACTCCCCAACACCCACACTTGGCCAATGGAGCACATCATGGTCTCCATGGAAAACAACACGCTCCATGCCCATGTCATGACCAGCCCAAACAACCCCGCCGAAATGCTTCGCTTTGTGGGCGAAACATACGATGGAAACGCCAGTGCACTCAATGACCAGTACTATTCTGATCAATACGGCTGGATGCTCGACGGAATCGTCGATCCCGGAATGGGAAACTCGATCTGGATCGAAATGACTTCACAATCCGCAGGACTGAACACCTACGAAGGCGGAATGCGCATGATGATTCCCATGCAAACATTCGACCCAATCTTCGGCACCGCAGGATCAGACCTCAACTGGCAATGGGACGGCATGATGACTCACAACTGGTACAGCGCCGCCGAGCTTGGAGACTATGAGGCCTCCTATCGCATCTATGTCGGTGACGCCAACGGAGATGCCGTCGCAGGATTCACCGACGGAGCCGTCACACTCAACTTCCGTGCCGTCCCATCCCCGTCGACCCTTGCTTTGCTGGGCATGGGCTCACTGATCGCCGCACGCAGAAAGCGAGGATGAAATGAACACATCGATTGTCATGACAACAACCGCCCTGGCCTTGCTGGGTTCCTCGGCATTGGCAGATACCCCAACACTCGGCGGCCCGATGTCCCATCTGCTTGTCACCCTCTTCCAAAACCAGATATTCGTCACCTTCGAGTCCCCCTCAATGTCCACGGTCATCATGCAAGACAACACCGGCACATTCACCGGGGCGCCGAGCGTGCTCAATGATCGAGGATACAACGGACAGTTCGGGTGGATGGCCAATGGGTTCATCTCGCTGCCACCGATGTCAGGAATCTTTGTCCGAACCATCTCCATGTCCGAACATCTCTCTGTCTTCGAGCAAGGCTCATTCAACGAAATCCTTGGCACCGGATCAAGCAGCGAGACTTGGCAATGGAATGGCACCATGGTCCATAACTGGTACGCCACCGATGTCCATGGCCCACATCACGCGAGCTATGAAGTCTTCGTCGGTGATCTGGCGGGCAATCCACTCGACGGATACCAATCCGGATTCATCGAGCTCAACTTCCAGTACGGCCCGGACCTCTCGGGACGAATGGATACTCTAGGCGAATCCATCCGTGCGGTACCTGCCCCAGGATCATTGTCAATACTCATGGCAGGCACACTTGTCAGTTTCAAACGCCGACGCTAAAAACATGCCTTCCTTTCCTGCTTGGAGATCGCTTACGCATCTCCAAACAGGCATGCGCGATCCCGGCCCAGTGAGTGGGGCTGGGATCCGCTTTTTTTGAACTTACACAAACCATACCAAATCAAATGTCTATATTCCCCCATGACTGATGAACCCGACCCTCATCCCGACCAACCCGCCCATTACCCACGCCTGCCCACCGACACCGACAACGGCCTCTTGCTGATGATCTCAGGCCCATCTGGTGTCGGCAAAACAACCATCACCCGAGGCGTCGAGCGCTCCATTGCCGATTCAGTCTTCTCCGTCTCGTGTACCACCCGCGCCAAAACAGACGCCGATGTCGAAGCCGTTGATTACCACTTCCTCTCCAACGACGAGTTCCAGAAACTCATCGACAAGGACGCCTTCCTCGAATGGGCCGATGTCTTCGGCAAAAAGTACGGCACACGAAAAAAATGGGTCGACGAACAACTCTCCCGAGGGCGACTCGTCATCCTCGAAATCGATGTCGAGGGCGCAAAGCAAGTCAAAGCCAAGGTCCCCGACGCCTTCGGGCTCTTCATCTTGCCCCCGAGTGAAGACGAACTCCTCCGCCGATTGAAAAGCCGAAAGCGTGAGAGCGACGAACTCATCGCCAAGCGCTTCGCCGAAGCCAAACGCGAGATCGCCGAAGCCAAAGCCTGCAACGCCTACGACAAGTTTTTAGTCAACGAAAACCTCGAAGAAGCCATCGAAGAAGCCATCATGATCGTCAAAGCCGCCCGACTAGCCCACGCGATGCACAGCGACCCAAACCGCACTCAATAATCCCGCCCAAACACCCCGTTGCGGGTGTTATGAAGATATGGATGCGAATGAGCGGCATACGGCGCCCAGTTCGTCACCCCAGGGTTGGCCTCGGCAGGAATCCGGCTCTCAACATGTTGATCAGCGAATAAAATCGGTGTCTTCTCGAGCAAGTTGTTAAATCGATCTCGTTCCAAAGGCCTACGGATATACGGCATCTCCACATCCCACATCAATGCCTTGCCCGACGGGTATCGCACCATTGATTGCCGAACACTCCGTTCGAGTTGAGGCCATTCCGTACTCGGAAAATCCGTCTCACTCCATATCTTGGGCTGACCGAGGAATGAAGCAGAGTATTGGAATGATGAAAAAACAGTTGTGAGAACCGTGCCTTCATTCGCATGGCGTTCTGCACCGGGAGCGAGATACATCTGCTCATTCTCTTCCCAAGGGTATGCATCGGCAAACAAATTATGCCAAAGATTGGATGCCTCCCAATGAGAGATTGTCATCTGGATATTTGAATGTGGTGTTGGATAGAACCGACCTGGAACAGGAGCAGGATAAAGCCCTTTCGAATTGTCCGCATACATTTCAAAAATTTGTCCGATCGACCGCAAGTTCACTGCACTCACCAACTCGCGAGATTGATCCCTTGCATTCCCCAGTATTGGCAGCAAAATACCGATAAGCAACGCCACTATACCCACACTAACGAGTATTTCGATGATCGTAAAAGCAACACGAATTGTATTTTTGCCATATTGCGAACTATGCACACCCACTCCGATCATTAGGGTCTTGGACTAAAGACAACCTTTCCTTCAGGCCCCCCCCCAACTCGGCACTCAGACACACTCCACTCTTGGTGAGGTCCATCATTCGTTAACATAATGCCGACCTCTACTGAAAACCCCTCTCTGGCATCGTAGCTTGGAACTGTGGCATCGAAGACAACCTCATAAGCCCAATACTTTGATGCTCCTTCGGAAAGGTTGAGAGAGCCGTCGCCTAAACCCTCCCAAAGGCACTTCCCTTCACCGGTGATTTGTTGATCGCATTCCCATTGATATACCGAGTGATCAATCGCATAGATTCAATATTAATTGAAGAATGCCTAGCCCATGCAGATCTACGAACCCAGTAGGCATCTGCCTTATTTGCATCTTCCATAACCAAGTCATTTGGATGTTCAAAGAGATAGCTCGCTAAATACTCTTCCCGAGTACCTAAGCGACTAAGAACGACATAATCTGCGATCGCCTTTGAAAACAACTCTTGTTCGTGTTTGCTCGGAATCTCTTTTGTTGGCAATGCCTGAAAGGCCGCACTCACCTTTCGGCGAATGCGGATACTCAAATTCTCTTTGTCATCCGATGATGCTTGAATATCGTAATCGGGCACCTTCCCGTCTTTGACAACCCTTGTGATTTCCTTGGCTTGCGTGGTATTTGGGCCGTGCTTCGAACTCTTCAGGTAGGGGCGTACTCGATATGCTGAAAAAGCAATAACAATCAAAACCAACGAAGCCAAAAGAACTACTCGATATTCAAACCGTTTTATAACGACATTCCAATTATAAAAAATTATTCGGCCGACCCCGTAACACATATCCGTTTCGCAGCGACGATAACGCCGTCATCAGTCACGGTTATACTAAGTCCACAGACGGTTCCGGGAGGACACCATTTTCCATCATACTGGATCACAGACCCGCCGGATGAACTGATAGACCCCGGCGGGCACCATGTGCCTACGGGTGCGGCGGCCCAACTTGACCCAGCACCGTCGCTGAAATCATCCCAACCAACAACACACTCGCCAACACATCAACTATCTTCATGTGTTTCATCATTTTCAAAATCGCCTCCGCGCCGAGCCCGGAAACCAAGAAATAAACACAACACGGCACTCGCCGAGTTCTGGTACGCATGCACAATTAACTGGTTCGCTGCGCCAGGGGCCGCCGAGACCCCGCATCCGCAACTCCCCGTATAACTATTCTGGTCGAGCACGATCGAATACGCCGCACCGGCAGCAAAGAACACCCCCGAAAGCACCAACCCAAGCCCGCTCCGACCCAAGCCCGCTCCGACGGAACAGCAACAACGCGATCAATACCCCAAGCGTCAGCACCGTCATGACAAAGAACGCCCCAGCACCCGAACCCGAAAGCCCGAACCCGAAAGCCCGAGCCCGAAAGCCCGAGCCCGAAAGCCCGAGCCCGCCCTGCAAAGTCGTAAGAAACCGCGATGGATCCACCAGCTTCCCCGCCAGCGCCATCCCAAACAACCCGGCCACGCTCAGGCGAACACCCCACTGCACCCAACCGATCTTGATTGATCTTTCTTGTTCCATCTGGTACAGAATATACCACGAGGGGGGGGGAGGGGGGCAAGTGCGTTAGGATGAAATAATACAACTTTTTCAAATGGAGTCTCTGACCAATCAGTGACTGCTGCCTGATTCTAATCCAAATCGACTGTAGATGCAAAGCTTTCCCGTTGAACTTGCTCAATCTGATCAGCTGAAGCGCAAATCCGCA
>Ga0256839_1001620_pt1 | contig 26847 bp, 27 predicted proteins | sample 354166metaG_FD_185968 | JGI IMG/M metagenome (GOLD analysis project Ga0256839, IMG submission 185968) | Hydrothermal vent microbial communities from Mid Atlantic Ridge, Atlantic Ocean - 354-166 | ecosystem: Environmental > Aquatic > Marine > Hydrothermal vents | place: Atlantic Ocean: Mid... | reverse complement strand
GGTCTGGGCCGGGCTGGTGATGATCCTGATCGCCGTCGCCCTGGAAATCCTCGGGATCACCATGGAACGCCGGGACCGCTGATCCCCTTGCACCATACCGGAAGGCGTTGGATAATGCCTGCCATTCCCGTCATCTTTGTCGCCTGCTGACCTACAGCCCATGATCGACCCCAAACACTATCCTTTACTCCGCCGTATCGATTCGCCCGAAGATCTGCGGCGACTGGACGAAAAAGCGTTGCTGCAACTGGCCGACGAAGTCCGGCACTACCTGCTCGAGAGCGTCAGCCGCTCCGGCGGCCACCTGGCGGCCGGTCTGGGTACGGTGGAACTGACCATCGCTCTCCATTACGTCTTCAACACCCCCTACGACCGCCTGGTCTGGGACGTGGGCCACCAGGCGTATCCTCACAAGATACTCACCGGCCGGCGGGATCGGCTCGCGACCATCCGCAAGCGCGGCGGCCTGACCCCTTTCCCCAAGCGTTCGGAAAGCCCGTACGACGCCTTCGGCGTCGGTCATTCCAGCACCTCCATCTCGGCGGCGCTGGGAATGGCCATCGCCGCTTCCCTGGAGGGACGCGACCAGCGCGCGGTGGCCGTCATCGGCGACGGCGGCCTCACCGGCGGCATGGCGTTCGAGGCCCTCAACCACGCCGGCGCACTCGACGCTAATCTGCTGGTCATCCTGAACGACAACGAGATGTCCATCTCCCCCAACGTGGGGGCCTTGACCAACTATCTGGCGCGTATTCTGTCCAGCAAGCTCTACACCACCTTCCGGGAAGGCAGCAAGCAGATCCTCTCCCACGTGCCGGAAATGTGGGAGCTGGCCCGCCGCGCCGAGGAACACGTCAAGGGAATGGTGGCCCCGGGAACGCTGTTCGAGGAACTGGGTTTCAACTACATCGGCCCCATCGACGGTCACGACCTGCCCACCCTGATCGCCACCCTGCGCAACATCCGCAACCTCAACGGCCCGCATTTCCTCCACGTCATCACCAAGAAGGGCAAGGGTTATCTTCCGGCCGAGCGCGATCCAGTCACCTACCACGGGGTCTCCCCGTTCGATCCCACCAAGGACTCGATGACCAAGGCCCCGAGCAAAGGGCTCACCTACACCCAGGTGTTCAGTCACTGGCTTTGTGATGCCGCCGAACGGGAACCCAAGCTGGTGGGCATCACCCCCGCTATGCGGGAGGGCTCCGGCCTGGTGGCCTTCTCGGAACGTTTCCCCGAACGCTATTTCGATGTCGGCATCGCCGAACAACACGCCGTGACCCTGGCGGCCGGCCTCGCCTGCGAGGGCTACAAACCGGTGGTGGCCATCTACTCCACCTTTCTCCAGCGGGGCTACGATCAGCTGATCCACGACGTGGCCCTGCAGAATCTTCCGGTGGTGTTCGCCATCGACCGCGCCGGCCTCGTGGGCCCGGACGGTCCCACCCACGCCGGCAGTTTCGATCTCAGTTATCTGCGCTGTATTCCCAACATGGTGGTGATGGCACCCGCCGACGAGAACGAGTGCTATCAGATGCTCAACACCGCCCTGGCCTGCGGCCGGCCGGCGGCGGTCCGTTATCCCCGAGGCACCGGGCCCGGTGCGGCCCTGAAGCGCACCCCCGACACCCTGCCTATCGGGAAAGGCGTGGTCTGCCGGCGGGGACGGCGGATCGCCATTCTGGCGTTCGGCTCCATGGTGGCGCCGGCGCTGGAGGCGGCGGAGCGGCTCGACGCCACGGTCGCCAACATGCGTTTCGTCAAACCCTTGGACGAAGCGCTGATCCGGGAACTGGCCCGCGCCCACGATTATCTGGTCACGGTGGAGGAGAACGTGGTCATGGGCGGCGCCGGCAGCGCCGTCAACGAATGCCTGGTCAGCTCGGGACTGCCGTTGCCGGTGCTCAATCTGGGACTGCCGGACCGTTACATCGAACACGGCAGCCGGGAGGAACTGCTGAGCGAGGCGGAACTGGACGCCGACGGCATTCAGCGCAACATCGACCACTTCCTCCAGCGTCACGACAAGCTCAAGGTCATCGCATGAGCGACTGGCGGGAGCGGCTCAAGGCCAAAATCCGCGATGTCCCCGATTTCCCACGCCCGGGAATCCTGTTCAAGGACATCACCCCGTTGGTACGGGATCCGGCGGCGCTGCGCCTGGCGGTCCACCAACTGATCCATCCTTTCGTCGGCTCTCCCGTCACCGTGGTCGCCGGCATGGAAGCCCGGGGATTCATCTTCGGCAGCCTGGCGGCCTGGGAATTGGGGGTGGGATTCGTCCCGCTGCGCAAGCCGGGAAAACTACCTTACGACGTGCAAACGGTTTCCTACACCCTGGAATACGGGAAAAACGCCCTGGAAGCCCACGTCGACGCCTTCACACCCGGCGACCGCGTTCTCCTGGTGGACGATCTCCTCGCCACCGGCGGAACGGCCCGAGCCAGTTGCGAGCTGGTGGAACGGCTCGGCGCGACGGTGCACGGCTTCGCCTGCCTCATCGAACTGGCCGAGCTGAACGGGCGAGAACACCTCTCCTGCCCGGTCCACAGCCTGCTCCGCTTCTAACGGGCGTAGACTCGGCCCTTCCAGGCGCTGCGCTCCCCTCGCCAATAACGCCACGCCGAATCCCAGGTCATGGCCAGGTAAAGGGTGCCGGTCAGGGGCAGGGCCACGATCCACAGCGCGGACAGGCGATAAAAGCGCAAGGTCGGCCAGTAAGTCAGCCCCATCAGACTCCAGGCCGCCGCCCCCAGCCATTCCGCCTGGGGCGCCAGCCACCCCAGCACCGGCCCCCAGAACATCACCCCCACCAGTACGGTGCACAACAGCAGCAATCCCGGGTGATAACGCAACTGGGTGTAGGCGGTGCGGGCCACCATGTCCCAGATGGGCTTCAGACCGTCGTAACCGCGGTGACTGACCACCCCGTGGGACAGGCCGATCCACGTACGATGGCCCTGTCTTTTGACCCGGGCCGCCAGGGTACAGTCGTCGATCAGAGCGTCCCTGAGACTGGCGAACGCCCCACAGCGGCGCAGGACGTCGGTCCTGACCAGGATGCAGCCGCCGGCCGCCGCCGCCCAGCGGGGAAACCGCGGATCGTTGGCCAGGGCGAAAGGATAGAGCAGCTTGAAGAAGTAGACGAACGCCGGCATCAACAAGGTTTCCCAGAACCCCCGGGTCCGCAGGCGCGCCATGATGGAAACCAGGTCCAGCCGATGCGCATCCATGTGACGCAGCAGGGCCGCCAGCATCCCTGGGCGCAGTTCAATGTCGGCGTCCAGCAGCAATACCCTGCCGGTTTCCACCTGTTTCAATCCCTGCTCCAGGGCCCAGAGTTTGCCGCTCCAGCCGGGCGGCAGGGGTCGGCCCGCTACCAACCGCAGGCTGATCCCGGAAATCCGCCGGGCCACGTCGGCCGTCCCGTCGCTGGAACAATCGTCCACCACCACCACCCGGATTCCGGGGGCCTGGGCCGCCAGCGCCCCGAGGGTGGTGGCGATCACCTCGGCCTCGTCGCGCGCCGGAATCAGAACGGTCAGATCACGGTGATCGACCGTCTCGGAAGCGATCGGCTCCAACACCTCGCGGTTGCGCCAGGGTTGCCAGGGCAGCAGAACGACGACGCCCCACAACCCGGCGGCCAGCCAGGCGACGACCCAAAGCCAATCCATGGGGAGGAATCTATTCGACGACCTCGGCAGGTTTCCCCAGGGACTGATCGTCCGCTTCCGGGACCGGTTCCGGCACCATGGGGCCTTCGGTGCGGGGGCCGAAGAGAGCGACCCAGGCGGCCTGGAGCGGGTGCACCATGGTGTCTTCCACCGCGGTGGGCTCGTAACCGCAGTGGGCCATGCAGTTGGCGCACTTGGGGTTCTTGGCGGTGCCGTATTTCTCCCAGGGAGTGGTCTCCATCAATTCCCTGAAGCTCTTGGCATACCCCTCGTCGGCCAGGAAATAGCAGGGCTTCTGCCAGCCGAAGACGTTGCGCGTCGGATTGCCCCAGGGGGTGCAGGCGTAGGCGCGGTTGCCCGCGAGAAAATCCAGATAGAACGAGGAATGGTTCAAGCGCCATTTGCGCTTCTTGGACTTGCCGATACGGAACAGACGGCGGAACAGCTCCTTGGTTTCGGGATTGCGGATGAAAACGTCCTGACGCGGCGCCTTTTCGTACTGAAAACCCGGCGAGATGGTGACCGCCTCGACCCCCAGGTCATTGCAGAAATCGAGAAATTCGGCGATCTCCTCGGCCGTCTCTCCCTGAAACAGGGTGCAGTTGACCGTGACCCGGAACCCCCGGTCCAGCGCCTCGCGGATGGCGTCGACCGCCCGTTCGAACACGCCCTCCTGGCATACCGAGGCGTCGTGACGCGCCTTCAACCCGTCCAGATGCACCGAGAAGGTAAGATAGGGAGAGGGGGTGTAATCCTTCATCCGCTTCTTGAGCAGCAGGGCGTTGGTGCACAGATAGACGAACTTCTTCCGGGCGACGATTCCTTCGACGATCTTGGGCATGTCCTTGTGAAGCAAAGGCTCCCCCCCGGGAATGGAGACGATGGGCGCACCGCATTCGTCCACCGCCTCGAGGCATTCCTCCACGCTCAGACGGCGTTTGAGAATCTCGTCGGGATGGTCGATCTTACCGCAGCCGGCGCAGGCCAGATTGCACTGGAACAGCGGTTCCAGCATGAGCACCAAAGGATATCGCCGTACCCCCTTCAGTTTCTGGGTGATCAAATACCGGGCCACCGCCAACTTTTGTCTCAGTGGGATACTCATAGCCTCTTTCTCCTGAAAACTTTCACTTCAACGTCCGGCCGCTTACCTGACTGTTTCACTCAGGTTTTAAAGTCCCGAACCCCCTCCATGTTGCTTTCACACCACAAGCGATCGTCAGCAGTCCGAGATTCCTTGGGCAGGTTAGTTTAACGGCTTTAGGTGAAAATACAACAGTCCTTGACCCCCACCGTAAAATCCATAGAATGGGTGGATCGCTTCGCCGGCCCGGGCGATTCATCTTTGCAGCAGGGGAAATCTCGCAATCCATGAATGGAAGCAGCACGCAAGCACTCACCGCGTTGGACGATGCCGCATTCCAGGCTCATTTGCTGGACGGCGTCTCGCGCACCTTCGCCCTGACCATACCTCAGCTTCCCGAACCGGTCCATCAGGTGATCGCCAACGGTTACCTGCTCTGCCGCATCGTCGATACCATCGAAGACGAAGCGACCCTGGACCGCGCCAGCAAACGGGAACTGTGCGAGCGCTTCGTCGCCGTGGTGCGCGGCGAGGCGGACGCGGAAGGCTTCGCCCGGGATTTCGCCGCCCGCCTTTCCGATAGGACCCCGCCGGCGGAACGGGAATTGATCCAGGTCGTTCCCCGGGTCGTCTCCATCACCCATCGGTTCTCCCGGGCGGACCGGGAGGCCTTGGCGCTTTGCGTGGACACCATGGGGCACGGCATGGCGGATTTCCAGGATCGTGACCTCAGCCGGGGGCTGGAAACCCTGCAAGACTTGAACCGCTACTGCTACTACGTCGCCGGCGTGGTGGGCGAAATGCTGACCCGGGTGTTCTGCAACTATTCCCAGTACATCGCCCAACGGTTCGACGACTTGATGCCCCTGGCGGTCTCCTTCGGCCAGGGACTGCAGATGACCAACATTCTCAAGGACATCTGGGCCGACCGGGAACGCGGCGTCTGCTGGTTGCCCCGCGATCTGTTCGCCGCCCAGGCTTTCGAACTGGCCAAACTGCGCCCCGGCCATCGGGATCCGCGCTTCGTCGCCGGCCTCCGTCAACTGATCGCCATCGCCCACGGCCATCTTCGCAACGCCCTGGAATACACCCTTCTGATTCCCGAATACGAAACCGGCATCCGGGATTTCTGTCTCTGGGCACTCGGCATGGCGGTGCTGACCCTGCGCCGCATTCACGACAACCCCTACTTCAGCCACGGCGACGAGGTCAAGATTTCCCGCCGGGCCGTCCGGGCGACCGTGATCACCTGTCGCCTGTGCCACCGCCACGACGATCTGTTGAAGTGGTTGTTCCGTACCGCCGCCCTGGGACTGCCCGGACCCGCCGAGGGGAAACTGTTGGATTTGAGCCACTTGCGCCAACCACAACCCGCCTGAAAAACCTTCAAAGAGGCCAACGATGACCCAGCCGAACGCAGCTCTGTCGAAACGTCGAAATCCGCAGGAAACCGCTCAGGGCCTGCTGGAGCGCGCCATCGCCAAGGCCCGTGACGCCCTGCTGCAGGAGCAGCATCCCGAGGGTTATTGGGTGTACGAACTCGAAGCCGACTGCACCATTCCCTCGGAATACATCCTGATGATGCACCACATGGACGAGGTGGACGAAATCCTTCAGGCCCGGCTGGCCAATTACATCCGCGCCCGGCAGCAAGAGGACGGCAGCTGGCCCCTCTATACCGGCGGCCACGGCGACATCAGCTGTTCCGTGAAGGCCTATTACGCCCTGAAGCTGGCGGGCGACTCCCCGGACGCCCCCCACATGCGGAAAGCCCGGGCCTTCATCCTCGCCAAGGGCGGGGCGGCGAAGACCAACGTCTTCACCCGCATCCTGCTGGCGCTGTACCGGCAGATTCCCTGGCACGGGGTTCCCTTCATCCCGGTGGAAATCGTGTTCCTTCCCCGCTGGTTCCCGTTCCATCTGGACAAGGTTTCCTACTGGTCCCGTACGGTGATGGTCCCCCTGACCATCCTCTGTTCCCTCAAGGTCGCGGCCAAGAACCCCAAAAACGTCCACATCCGGGAACTGTTCGTGGTCCCGCCCGAGGAGGAGACCGATTATTTCTCCCACCACGTCCGCACGCCCATCGGCAAGCTCGTCCATGCGTTGGAACGCATCGGTCTGAAACTGGAACCCTACATTCCCACCACCCTGCGCCAGCGGGCCCTGGAGAAGGCGCTGGCCTGGAGCCTGGAGCGCGCCAACGGCGAGGACGGCCTCGGCGGCATCTTCCCGGCCATGGTCAACCTCTACGAGGCGATGGACGCCATGGGCATCCCACCGGAGGATCCCCGGCGCCGAGAAGCCAGAAAGGCCCTGCAAAAGCTGCTGGTCCACCGCGATCACGAATCCTACTGTCAGCCGTGCCTGTCTCCCGTCTGGGACACCGGCCTGGCCACCCTCACGCTACAGGAGGTGCAGCGCGGAGAAAACCACCCCGCCACCGCCGAAGCGCTGGAAAAGGCGCTGGACTGGCTGGTGAGCAAGCAATTGCGCGACGAGCCCGGCGACTGGCGCGTCCGTCGCCCCCATCTGGAAGGCGGCGGCTGGGCCTTTCAGTTCAACAACGCCTACTACCCGGACGTGGACGATACCGCGGTGGTCGCCTGCGCCCTGCTGGAGAGCGACAAACCGGCGCACCGCGAGGCCGCCTACCGCGCCGCCCGCTGGATCGCCGGCATGCAGTCCAAGAACGGCGGTTACGGCGCCTTCGATCCCGACAACACTTATTACTATCTCAACCACATTCCCTTCGCCGATCACGGTGCCTTGCTCGACCCGCCGGAGGCCGACGTCAGCGCCCGCTGCGTCATGTTGCTGAACCAGCTGGCCGATGAAACCCCCTACTTCGCCCGCATCAGGGACAAATGCCTGCAATTCCTCTGGAACGAGCAGGAAGCCGACGGCAGCTGGTTCGGCCGCTGGGGAACCAACTACATCTACGGCACCTGGTCGGTACTGATGGGAATCGAGGCGTGCGGCATTCCCAAGGAGGATCCCCGCATCCGGAAGGCGGTCGCCTGGCTGAAATCGCTTCAGCGCGAGGACGGCGGCTGGGGGGAAAGCAACGACAGTTACGAGGACCGCCACGATCCCACCATCCGGGGACGCTTCCACGTCAGCATGGCGTGTCACACCGCCTGGGCGCTGCTGGCGCTGATGGCGGCGGGCGAGACCCACAGCGAGGCGGTGCAACGGGGGATCGAGTACTTGCTGACTCACCAGAAGGAGAACGGCTTCTGGCGTGACGAATACTTCAACGCACCGGGATTCCCGAGGGTGTTCTACCTGAAGTATTACGGCTACGACCGGTTCTTCCCCCTTTGGGCCCTGGCCCGTTATCGCAACGAAATCACGGGCAGGTGTTAGGCATCGTCGTCGCCCTGCCTGTCGAAAGTCGCACGCTCGCCCGACGATCCGCCCGCGTTGGACAAACCCTCCCACTGGGTCCGGGCATTCGCCTCCACGTCGCCGGGATGGGACCGGAACGGAGCGTGGCGGCGGCCGTCGCCCTGCGGCGCCAAGGAATCGACGCCCTGCTGAACTGGGGCTGCGCCGCCGCCCTCTCCCCCGGACTGTCACCGGGGCGGCTGCTGCTTCCCCGCGCCTTCATCCTGCCCGATCGCAGCAAAATTCCCTGCGATACCGTCTGGTGGCACCGGCTGACCGACCGGCTGGCGGACCTGGCACCGGTGACGATACCGCTAGCCAGCAGCGAAACCGTCCTGGCCTCGCCGGCGGCGAAACGCACCCTCCGGCGGGAAACCGGGGCCCAGGCGGCCGACATGGAAAGCGCCTTCCTGGCGCACTGGTGCCGGGAGCAAGGAATCCCCTTCGTCGCCGTCCGGGCGGTGGCCGACGACGCCGGCACATCGATTCCCGCCGCGGTGCTCGCCGCCGATCGCCACGGTGACATCGACCCGATCAGATTGCTGTTCCAATTGCTGCGTCATCCTGGGCAGATCGGGCCGCTGTGGCACCTGGGACGCCGGTTCCGCCTGGCCCGCGACACCCTGACGACGGCCGCCGCCCGCCTGCTCCCGGAAACATTCCTCGTACCATGATCGCCCGCCTGCTCCATCCCTTCCTCCAGCTGTCCCGCTACTCCCAGAACCACCCCCTGTGGATACTAGCTCTCGTCCTGCTGGGCGCCGTACTCAGCGGCCATTACGCCGCCACCCACCTCAAGGTCGATACCGACACCGCCAAAATGCTGGACCCCAGTCTGCCCTTCATGCAGAAACGCCAGCAGCTCGAACAGACTTTCCCCCAAGACAAGAACGCCATCCTGTTGGTGGTGGAGTCTCCCGTGCCGGAAGTCAGCGAGACCGCGGCCCGGCGTCTGAAACAGTTGCTGACCCCGCAGACCGACACCATCGCTTCGGTCTATCTTTCCACCGCCCATCCCTTCTTCGACCGCTTCGGGCTGCTGTATCTGGAAACCGGCGATCTGGAACGGCTGGCCGACGACCTGGCCCGCTCCCAACCCTTCATCGCCCGGCTGTATCAGGATTTCAGCCTACGCAGCCTGCTCTCTCTGCTGAACCGTGCCTTGCGCCTCGAAGAGGATCTTCCGATCTCCCTGGACCCGGTGGTGCGGCGGATCAGCGCTGCCTTCGACGCCGCCGCCACCGGCGATCCCTACCTGCTGTCGTGGCAGGATCTGTTGTTCCAGCCCAAACGGAAGATCGGCACCACCCTGCAATTCGTGGTGGTTTCGCCGGTGCTGGATTTCTACCGCATGCTGCCGGCCGAGGGCGCCATCACCACCATCCGCAGCGCCATCGACCAGGTGAATCGCATCGACGGCATTCCAGTCCGGGTCCGCATGACCGGAGAACCGGTACTGGAATACGAGGAATTGCTCAGCATCAGCCACGGCACCGAAATCGCCGGCCTAGTATCCCTGGCGCTGGTCTGCACCGCCCTTTTGATCGGCTTCCGCTCCTGGAAGCTGACCCTGGCCACCTTGATCACCCTGATCGTCGGCCTGGCCTATTCGGTGGGATTCGCAGCCTGGTCGGTCGGCTCCCTCAACCTGATCTCCATCGCCTTCGCCGTGCTGTACATCGGCATGGGGGTGGATTACGCCACCCATCTGTGCCTGCGTTACCGAGAGTTCCTCCTCGAGGATCACACCCCCGACGAGGCGCTGCGCCACAGCCTCTCCAGCGTTTCCCCCTCGCTGTTCCTCTGCGCCCTGACCACCGCCTTGGCCCTGTACGCCTTCATCCCCACCCCTTACAAGGGCATCTCCGAACTCGGCGTCATCGCCGGCTCCAGCATGTTCATCGTGGTTCTGGTGACGCTGACGGCGATGCCGGCGCTGTTGGCGCTGATGCCGCTCGCGCCGGTACGCCGCTGGAAGGAACGACAGACCCTGTTCCTGCCGGAACATCTGGCCCGCTTCCCCTACCGCCACAGCCTGGCGCTGCGTCGGACGACCTTTTTCGCCACCCTGGCCGCCTTGGGATTGCTCTGTGGTATCACGGTGGACTTCAACCCGGTCAACCTGCGGGATCCCAACAGCGAATCGGTGAAAACCTTCAAGGAACTGCTGCGCACCAAGGAAACCTCCCCCATGTTCCTCACCGCGCTTGCCGAAGGGGCGACGGAAACCCGCCTGCTGGAGAACCGCTTCGAACAGATCCCGGTGGTGGAAGCGGCGGTCTCCGTCTTCGATCTGATTCCCCAGGACCAGGAGGACAAGCTGGTCGTCATCGACGAAATGGCCCTGATCCTGGGCCCGCAGCTGGAACAGCCCCTGCACCCGAAGACCGGCATCACCTCCCTGGCCGATCTGCAACGCTTCCGCCGTGATCTGGATTCGGCGCCGTCCCGGGTCCTGGAACCGGCGACGCTCGCCCGCCTCAAGGAATCCCTCGATCGCTTCATCGCCCACTGCCGCACCCTCGGGGAATCGGCCTGCGGGAAAACGATCGACCGGGTCCAGTTCAGCGTCCTCGGCACCTTTCCCAGGGCGATGGAAAAACTGCGCCTGGGGCTGAGCGCCCATCCTATCGGAATCGCCGATCTGCCCGAGGACATCCGGGCCCGCTGGGTCAGCGACGAAGGCATCTACCGTATCGACGTCCTGCCTGCGAAGGACATGAACGTCCTCGATCATATGCGTGAATTCGTCGAACAGGTACGCGCCGCCTACCCGGAAGTGACGGGATTGCCGGTGATCTACATCGAATCGATGGCGGTGATCATCGCCTCCTTCCAGCAGGCGTTCGCCACCGCCATCGTGCTGATCTTCCTGCTGTTGTCGTTCCTGTTGCGCAACGGGCGCGACACCTTCCTGGTGCTGCTACCCCTGGTCGTCGGCACCCTGCTCACCGGGGCGGCCACCACCTTGTTCCGACTGCCCTTCAACTATGCCAACGTGATCGTCCTGCCCCTCCTGTTCGGCCTGGGCGTGGACAACGGCATCCACATGATCCACCGCATGCGTCAACTTCCCGCGGAGCGTTCCATCTTGACCACCAGCACCGCCCGCGGCATATTTTTCAGCGCTCTGACGACCCTGTTCAGTTTCGCCAGTCTGGCGTTCGTCTCTCACGCCGGCATCGCCAGCATGGGAAAACTGCTGGCCATCGGCCTGGTGCTGAATCTGTTGTGCACTTTCTTCATCCTTCCCGCATTCGCCATCAACCGAGTCCATCCGTCATGAGTGTAAGCATCGCCGAATTGCTACGAAGCCGACGCGACGACAAATTCGCCCTTCACGAACAGTATCTCAACCAGCAGATGGTCCGGGTGCTGCGCACCATCGGCTACGACCGTCTCTACACCCGCGCCGAGGGTCCGTATCTCTACGACGAGGCGGACCACCGCTATCTGGACCTGCTCAGCGGTTTCGGCGTCTTCGCCTTGGGGCGCAACCACCCGACGGTCAAGGCAGCCCTCCGGGAGGTGTTGGAACTGGATCTGCCCGACCTGGTGCAGATGGACGTCTCCCTGCTCGCCGGCGTTCTGGCGGAGAAACTAGTACAGCGCACCCCCGCCCCTCTGACCCGCCTGTTCTTCTGCAATTCCGGTGCCGAGGCGGTGGAGGCGGCGATCAAGTTCGCCCGTTACACCACCGGCCGCAGCCGGATACTCTACTGCGAGCACGCCTTCCACGGCCTGACCATGGGGGCCCTGTCCCTCAACGGCGAGGAAATCTTCCGCCAGGGCTTCGGTCCCCTGCTGCCGGACTGCGAAGCCATCCCCTTCAACGATCTGGAAGCCCTGGAACGGGCGCTCCGAACCCGGGAAACCGCCGCCTTCATCGTCGAACCGATCCAAGGCAAGGGGGTCAACCTGCCGGACGACGACTATCTGGCCGAAGCCGCGCGCTTGTGCCGCAAGCACGGCGCCCTGTTCGTGGCCGACGAAATCCAGACCGGTCTGGGAAGGACCGGAAGGCTCTGGGCCGTGGAGCACTGGAACGTCGAGCCGGACATGCTGCTGATGGCCAAGGCCCTGTCGGGGGGATTCGTGCCGGTGGGGGCGGTGGCCATGACGGCGAAAATCATGGACAAGGTCTTCAACCGCATGGACCGAGCGGTGGTGCACGGCTCCACCTTCTCCAAGAACAACATGGCGATGGCGGCGGGAATCGCGACCCTGGAGGTACTGGAGAGCGAGAACCTGATCGCCAACGCCGCCCGTCAGGGGGAAGCCATGCTGGCGCAATTGAACGAGTTGGCCCAGCGCTACGAATTCTTCCACCAGGCCCGCGGCCGGGGGCTGATGATCGCTCTCGAGTTCGGCAAACCCCAAAGCTTCAAACTCAAGACCGCCTGGAACCTGTTGGAGACCGCCAACCGAGGGCTGTTCAGCCAGATGATCACCATTCCCCTGTTCAAGAAACACCGGATTCTCAGCCAGGTGGCCGGCCACGGCATGAACGTGGTCAAATTCCTGCCGCCGCTGGTGATCGGCGACGACGACCGGCGCTGGATCGTCGAAGCCATGGACGACGTGCTCGCCGACTGTCACCAGGTGCCCGGCGCCATCTGGGATCTGGGCAAGACCTTGGCCGGCCACGCCATCAAGGCCCGCAAGTCCGCTTGATCGACCGAGAAAAAGCAGAGAGGAACGCCGACATGCGCATCTTAATCCTCATGATCTCCATGGTATTGGGCGCCGTCTCCCCGGCGGTGCAGGCCCACGCCGTCATCACTCACTCCTCCCTCGATACCGGCCCGGTCACCCCCGACCAGGCCACCGAGGTCCACCTGTTCTTCAACTCCGACATCGAACCTCTGCTGTCCATCGTCTATCTGGTCAGCGCCGGCGACCGCAAGCAGGTGCTCGAACTGCGTCACGGCGAGCGCCCCGGGGAGCTGATCGTCGCCCTGCCCCCGCTGGCGCCGGGCGAATACGCCCTGCAATACAAGGTCTTCGCCGCCGACGGTCACATCACCGAAGACGTGCTCAAGTTCACCGTACCGGAGGGCGGCCAACGATGACGACCGAAACGGTTCCCGCCATCGCCGTCGGCGGCCTGGAAGGGCTGGCCAATTTCCTCGACGATCTCATGGGCGGCATCGCCCTGATCAGCTTCGCCCTGTCGCTGGGCGCGCTGATCTGGAACCGGCTGGTCCTGAAATCGCTGTTGCTGCCGGGGCCGGGCAGCGACCGCCTCTACCGTCACAGCCTGCGCTGGCTCTATCTCGGCGCCTTCGCCCTGGCCGCCAGCCACGCCGTCGCCCTGGCGGCCAAGGCGTGGGTACTGAAAGAGACCTTGGGAACCCTACCCTGGGCCGCCTACACCGCCACGGTCCAGTTCAAGGCCGGTTTGATCCGCATGCTGTTGGCCCTGGGACTGGGATGGGTCGGGCGCAGTCTGCTGGCGCGGCCGGAAGATCCGCTGCGCTGGCGCCTGACATGGGGACTGATGACGGCCATCGTCGTCTGCGGCGCCTGGCTGACCCACGGAGTAGGCCGCTTCGAAATGCGCGAACTACTGATGGCGACCACCGTCCTCCATCAGATCTGTGGGGCTCTGTGGTTCGGCGGCGTGGTTCAGTTGATCGTGTTCTGGCAGGTGGCGCGCACCGATCCGGCGCTGCGATCCTGTTGGCCCCGGGCGGTACGGCGTTTCTCCACCCTCGGCACCTTGGCGGTGGCCGGCCTGCTGCTGACCGGCATTCCCCTGGCTTGGCATTTCATCGACAATCTCACCGCTCTGATCGGCACCGGCTACGGCAGCCTGCTGCTGACCAAGATCGCCCTGATGCTGGGGGCCCTGGGACTGGCCTGGTTCAATTACCGGGCCGGCAAACGCTGGGAAAGCGTGGGTGACGATCCCGCCCTGTACCAGACCATCCCCCATCTGATCGAGGCCGAATCCTTCCTCCTGGTCAGCGCCCTGTTCGTGGCCGCCACCTTGTCGAGCCAGCCGCCGGCGGTGGACATTCCCCATCTGACCGCCTCACCCGGCGAAGTGTGGCAGATGTTCAGCCCCAAATGGCCTCGACTGACCTCCCCCACCCACGAGGAACTGCTCATCAGCGAAGTGCAACGGGCCACCATCGTCGGTAAGGAGGCGCCGGTCGCCGCCGCGGAATGGTCCAATTTCAACCACAACGTCTCCGGCCTGATTCTCACGGCCATGGCCCTGGTGGCCCTGGGCGGCTACCTGTTCCGCTGGCGCTGGGCCGACTACTGGCCCGCCGGTTTCATCGTCCTGGGAATCTTCCTGTTCTTCCGTTCCGACGCCCAGGCCTGGCCGCTGGGACCGTTGGGATTCTGGGAAAGCACCTTCGGGGATGGGGAAATCTTCCAGCACCGCCTGGCCACCCTGCTGGCCTTCGTCCTCGGCGGCCTGGAAATCCGAGCCCGCACCAACCCGGCGGCCCGTCGGCTGCGCTACCTCTTTCCCGTTCTGTGCGCGGTCGGCGGTATTCTGCTGCTGACCCACGCCCACGGCGGCTTCGAACTCAAGACCGAGTACCTGATCCAGTCCACCCACACCGCCATGGGATTGCTCGCCATCTTCATGGCAGCCGGCCGCTGGCTGGAACTGAAACTCCAGCCGCCGGCCTCGACATGGGCCGGCATGGTGGCCATGGGCTCGATGACCCTAATCGGGCTGCTGCTGATGTTCTACGACGAGCCCCTCTATTGAGAGGGACCCCGTTTCACCCGGTCGCGGCCCCGCTTTCCTCGGCGTAATCGGCGATCTTCCGGTCGAGCTTGGACAGCAGCGCCTCGAAGCCCTCCTTTTCCAGGATTTCGCTGAACTGCCCCCGCTTCAGGGCCAGATCGCTGATGCCGTCGTAGCGCACGTCGATGATTTTCCAACCGTCCCGGGTACGGCGCAGGATGTAGACGAATTCGACGTCCTCGTCCTTGGGGGATCGCAACTTCGCCTTCACCACCCGGAAGCGCCCCCGGAACGGCTCTTCGGACAGGATGGTGAAACGCTCCCCACCGTAGTCGTCGAACTGGGCCGCATAGGTGGCGATGCCGTAGCGGGTCATCTTCTCGACGAAGCGTTCCTGCTGCGCCGGCGACAGCCGCTTCCAGTAGGAACCCAATACGTAACGGGAAATGGCCCGAAAGTCGAACGCTTCCCGAACGACCGGTTCCAACAGCCGGTAACGTCCCTGATACCCCAACTCATCGGCCCGCTTCATCGCCGCCAGCAGCGCCTGGTTCAGCTTCTCGATAACGGGGGTCGCTTCGCTTTCGGCCGGGGATTCCGCCGGTACGGATGCCTCGAACGGTGGTTTCCGCCCGGTTTCCACCGGCTCGGCCAGCACGGTCCCACCACTTGCCGCCAGAGCCCACGGTAACAACGACCAGGCCAGTTTGATCGATGGTCTTGCAGCCATTGGCTTTCCTCCTCATCCTCGAATCGGCTATTTTACCGCCTTTGCAGCCGTGAAATGGATCGTGTCCTACCCAACCCACATCGTCGGATTCGACGATACCCCCTTTCCCAAGGACCATCGGGGCGACGTCACCGTGGTCGGGGCGATCTACACCGCGGCCCGCCTCGACGGCGTTCTTTGCACCCGCATCCGCCGCGACGGCGCCAACGCCACCGACCGAATCATCGAGACGATCCGGGATTCCCGCTTTCACGGGCACCTGCAACTGATCCTGCTCCAGGGCATCGCCTTGGCGGGCTTCAACGTGGTGGACATCCACCGCTTGCACCGGTCCCTGAACCTGCCGGTGCTCGTGGTGTGCCGGAAACGGCCGGACTTCGACGCCATCCGCCGGGCGCTGCTGGAAAAAGTGAAAGGTGGACGGCGGAAATGGCGTTTGATCCGACAGGCGGGGCCGGTCGAACCGGCCGGCAAGGTCTTCATCCAACGCGCCGGCATCGATTACGCCACCGCCCTGACGGTGGTGCGAAACAGCGCGATTTACAGCAACGTCCCCGAACCCCTGCGCAGCGCCCACATCATCGCCACCGGAATCAGCGCCCGGCCCGGCCGGCAACGGGTGTGATCCATATTTGTTTCTTTATGGAAAACAAAAGGTTTTTGTTTTTTTGTTAAAAAACCTATTGTAAACAGATCAGTCCGCTATATAATTATGTTCACTTTCACAAAGGCAGCAGCTACACGGAAACCGGCCATGATCACCCTGTTGGAACTCGTTCTCCTGACCGCACTGGCTTTGACCGTAGTGCTCACGGTGCGCTTCTGCATTCATCACTATCAGCAACAGCGCTGAGTTTTTCCTCCTCCTCTAGTAGCGTTAGACCTCCTGTCCTACTTTGGATGTGAGCTTGACCCGCCCTGTGGCGGGTCTTTTTTTGTCAGGCGGGCGGCCAGGGTCTGCAAATAACGCTCTTGGCCCAACAAATTGCCGCCACGCACCTGCCCCAGACGTTCGATCAGGATCCAGAGACGACGGCGGAGTTCCGGCTCCATCTGTTCCCGGACCAGACCCTCGGCCAGCAATCGCCGGATGTCGCCGATCTCGCGGCGCAATCGGACCTCCTCGGGGAGATAGCCGGCGTTTTTGAGAATCCGGCAGGCCATGCGCAATTCCGGCGGCACTCCGGGAAGATCGTCCTCGGGAACCGGCTTCCCGGCGCCGGGTAGATCATCGAATTCGCCCCTGGCGATGGCCTCTTCGATCTTCCGCTCGGCGAGCCGCTCCCAGAACAGCATGTCACCCTACCGTTCGGCCAGGGGATAAATACCGACCGCCCGGCGGATCTCCGCCATGAAGGGACGGGCCACTTGGCGGGCGCGTTCGGCCCCCTGCCTCAGTTCCCCCTCGATGACCTCCGGATGCCCGAGCAGCTCCTCGTAGCGTTGCCGCGCTTCCCGAAAATGCTCGTTGAGATATTCGAACAGGAACTGCTTCATCTCGCCCCAGGCGATCCCTTCGGCATAGCGGCGACGCAGGGCTTCCACTTCCTCGGAGGTGGCGAAGGCCCGGTAGATGCTGAACAGGGTGCAAGTGTCCGGATCCTTCGGGGCCTCCGGCGGCAGGGAGTTGGTCTTGATCTTCATGATCAGTTTGCGCAGTTTCTTCTCGGGGGCGAAGATGGGAATGGTGTTGTCGTAGCTCTTGCTCATCTTGCGGCCGTCGAGGCCCTGGAGCACCGCGGTCTCCTCGCGGATCAAGGGTTCGGGCAGGACGAAATGCTCCCCGTAGAGATGGTTGAAGCGGGCGGCGATGTCGCGCGCCATTTCCAGGTGCTGGATCTGGTCCTTCCCCACCGGCACCTTGCGCGCCTGGAACAGGAGAATGTCGGCGGCCATGAGGATGGGATAGCAGTACAGCCCCATGGTGACGCCCTTGTCCGGGTCCTTTTCCCCCTTTTCCAGATTCTCCGCCACCGCCGCCTTGTAGGCGTGGGCCCGGTTCATCAGCCCCTTGGCGGTGACGCAGCTGAGAATCCAGGTCAGCTCGGTGATCTCCGGCACGTCGGACTGACGGTAGAACACGGCGTTGTCGGTGTCCAACCCCAGCGCCAGCCAGGTGGCGGCGATTTCCAGGGTGGAGCGATGGATGCGCTCGGGCTCGCGGCACTTGATCAGGGCGTGGTAATCGGCGAGGAAGTAGAACGGCTGAACGTCGGGATCGCGGCTGGCCTCGATGGCCGGGCGGATGGCGCCGACGTAGTTGCCCAGATGGGGCGTGCCGGTGGTGGTGATTCCAGTCAGGACGATTTCCTTTGCGCGTGTTTCGCTCATGATGGCCTCGGTGATGATGATCCGGCCAATTATAATAGGCTTTTGTCTTCGGAAGCACCTATGGACTGGACCCTTCGGGACGCCCGTGAAACCTACGCCGTCCCCTATTGGAGCGACGGTTACTTCGACATCGACGCCCAAGGCCGCCTGGTCGCCCGCCCCCGACGCGATCCGGCCCGGGGCGAAATCCCCTTGACCGAAATCGCCGACGCCGTCGAGCGCGAGGGTCTGGCGCTGCCGGTCCTGGTGCGTTTCACCGACATCCTCCGCGACCGGGTCGGGCGTCTTTCCCACGCCTTCGGGGACGCCTGCGACGAACACGGCTACCGGGGCCGCTACACCCCGGTCTATCCCATCAAGGTCAATCAACAACGCTGCGTGGTGGAGGCGATCCTTCACGCCCCCGTGCCCCGGATCGGCCTCGAAGCCGGCAGCAAACCGGAGTTGCTGGCCCTCTTGGCGTTGGCCCCCCGGAACACGCTGGTGATCTGCAACGGCTACAAGGACCGGGCCTACGTGCGTCTGGCGCTGATCGGCCGCCGCCTGGGGCTGGACGTCCACATCGTGGTGGAAAAACCTTCGGAACTGGCGCTGATCCTCGAGGAAAGCGACGATCTGGGCATCGAACCGCGGCTCGGTATCCGTCTGCGGCTGGCGTCGGTCACCGCCGGCAAGTGGCAGAACAGCGGCGGCGAGAAGGCCAAGTTCGGCCTCACCCCGGCCGGCGTGCTGACGCTGCTGGAAACCCTGAAACGCTGCGACCGCCTCGACCGGCTCAGCCTGATGCACTTTCACGTCGGTTCCCAGGTGACCGACATCCATGAACTCAAAAGAGCCCTGCGCGAAGCCGGACGCTACTATGCCGAACTGAGGCGGCTGGGGGCGCCGATCGCCATCGTGGACGCCGGCGGCGGCCTCGGAATCGACTACGAGGGCACCCGTTCGGACGATTTCTGTTCGGTCAACTACACCCTGGAGGAATACGCCCACAGCCTGGTGCGGGCTTTCGCCGAGATCTGCGCCGAGACGGACCTGCCCCATCCTCACCTGGTCACCGAATCGGGCCGGGCCCTGACCGCCCATCACGCGGTCCTCGTCACCGACGTCATCGAAGTGGAACGCCCCCCGACCCTCCCCCTCTCCACCGACGGCGAGGCGCCGGCGGTACTGGCCGACCTGCGCCAGGCCCTGGCCCGCCTCGACCACGACGGCCCGGTGGCCACTTTCCACGACGCCGGCTTCGACCTGCAGGAAGCCCGTGCGCTCTACGTCCAGGGCAAGCTCACCCTGGAACAGCTCGCCGAAGCGGAAACCCTGAGCCAGGTCATCGCCGACCGCATCCGCCCCCGCCTCGACCTGCGGCTGCGCGCCCACCGCGATCTGCTCGACCATCTCAACGATCGCCTCGCCGACAAGCTCTTCTGCAATTTCTCGGTGTTCCAGTCGATGCCCGACGCCTGGGCTATCGACCAGATCTTCCCAGTGGTGCCGCTGCAGCGCCTGAACGAACCACCGCGCCGGCGCGGCCGTGTCATGGACCTGACCTGCGACTCCGACGGCACCTTGAAACGCTACGTGGACCGTCAGAGCATCGAAGCCACCCTGCCCGTCCACACCATCGAAACGGGCGAGCGTTACCTGCTGGGCTTCTTCCTGGTGGGCGCCTATCAGGAGATCCTCGGCGACATGCACAACCTGTTCGGCGACACCCATTCGGTCAACGTGGAAGTGGACGAGGACGGCCGCTGGCGCCTATACGATCCCTTGCGCGGCGACATGGCCTGCGACCTGCTGCGCTACGTCCACATTCAGCCGGAAGCTTTACAGCGCGCCTTCCGCAAGAAGCTGGCGGAAACGGGGCTTTCCCCGACCGAACGCAAATTGTACGAAAACGAACTGGTCTCCGGACTCAGCCGTTACACTTATCTGGAGGAATGACCATGGCATTGAAAAGCGGCTTCATCGGCCTCGGCGCCATGGGTGCTCCCATGGCCGCCAACCTGGCCGCAGCGGGCCTGCTGGCGGCGGTGTGGAACCGCACCCTGGACAAGGCCGAACGCCTGGCGAAGCGGCTCGGCGTCACCGCCGCCGCCAGTCCCGCCGACCTGGCCCGGCGCTGCGACGTGATCCAGATCTGCGTGTCCGCCGACGGCGACGTCCTCGAAGTGATCGACACCCTGCTGCCGGGTCTGCAACCGGGCGCCGTGGTGATCGACCACTCCACCGTCGGCAGCGAAACCGCCCGGACCGCGGCGGCGAAAGTCCGCGCCGCCGGCGGTGACTTTCTCGACGCTCCCGTTTCCGGCGGTGTCGAAGGAGCCCGCGCCGGCACCCTGGCGATCATGGTCGGCGGCGATCCGGCGACGCTGGAACGGGTGCAGCCGGTGCTGGCGACGATCGGCGGCCGCATCGCCCACATGGGAGAAACGGGCATGGGACAGGCTACCAAGGCGGTCAACCAGGTGCTGTGCGCCGGCATCAATCAGGCGGTGTGCGAGGCCCTGGCCTTCGGCCGCGCCCTGGGCTTGGACCTGGAGCGGGTCATCGAGGTAGTTTCCCAGGGGGCGGCGGGCAACTGGTTTCTGGAGAAACGCGGCCCGACCATGATCCGGGGTGTTTTCCAGCCCGGCTTCAAGCTGGCCCTGCACCACAAGGACCTGACGATCTGCCGGGAAATGGCCCGCCGCGCCGGCGTCCCCGTGCCCCTGACGGAACGCACTCTGGCGGACTACGAACGCCTCATGGCCGAAGGCCACGGCGACGAAGACATCTCGGCGCTGCTTCGGCTCAGCGGAGACGCGCCCACAGATCGTGATCGCCGGCCTTGAGATTTTCCGTCGTTGCGGCCGAAACCACTCGGCCTTAAACTGGAAAGAACAGCCATCTTTCACGACCCTCTGACCATGATCCAGCCAGCCGAGCTTCACCTCCGCTACCTCACCGATGAGAAAGGGGAAAAGCAAGCCGTCGTCCTGCCGATCGCTGAATTCGAGGAACTGATCGAGGATCTGGAAGATCTGGCTGCGGTCGCGGAAAGAAGAAACGAACCGACGGTTTCCCACGAGGAACTGCTGACCCGACTCGCCGAGGATGGCTACCTATAAGGTCGAATGGAAGCGCTCGGCGGAAAAGGAGCTGCGGCGGTTGCCCAAGGCAGTCGTGCCTCGGATCGTGGCGAAGGGAGAGGAACTCGCCGACGACCCCTATCCACCGGGCAGCCGAAAACTGTACGGTGCCTCCCACACCTACTGAATCCGGATGGGAAATTACCGGATCGTCTATTCGGTCCAGGGAAATATCCTTACTATCCAGATCATTCGGGTGGGACACCGCAGGGAGATCTACCGGTCATCCCCCTGAAACGCGCCGGACGTATCCCGAACCGGCCGCGCCCACAGATCGTGATCGCCCGAGTCGGTGATCGCCACTTTCACGAAGCGGCCGGGGTGCAGATCCCGTCTCCCCTCGATCACCACCACCCCGTCGATCTCCGGGGCGTCACCGTAGCTGCGGGCGATCGCACCGTCGTCGGTCACCTCGTCCACCAGCACCGTCTCGATCCGACCAACCCGCTCGGCCAGTTTCTCGGCGCTGATCCGCGCCTGCAGGGCCATGAGCCGTTCCAGCCGTTCCGCCTTGACTTCGTCCGGCACCGGATCGGGCAGGTCGTTGGCCGCCGCCCCCGCCACCGGCGAATATTTGAACGCCCCCACGCGGTCGAGGCGGGCTTCCTCGAGAAAAGCCAGCAGGGTTTCGAAATCCGCCTCGGTCTCCCCTGGAAAGCCGACGATGAAAGTACTGCGGAGCACCAGATCGGGGCAGATTTCCCGCCAGCGCCGGATTCTCTCCAGGGTATTCTCGGTGTTGGCCGGACGCTTCATGGCCTTGAGAACAGCGGGACTGGCGTGCTGCAGAGGCACGTCCAGGTACGGCAGGATCCGGCCCTCGGCCATCAGGGGAATCACCTCGTCCACGTGAGGGTACGGGTAGACATAGTGGAACCGCACCCACACCCCTAGCTCTCCCAGGCCCCGGGCCAGGTCGGTCAGGCGGGTCCGCCAGCGGCGGCCGCGCCATTCGTCCTCGTGGTATCTCAGATCGACCCCGTAGGCGCTGGTGTCCTGGGCGATCACCAGGATTTCCCGCACGCCCGCGGCCACCAGGCGCTCGGCCTCGCGCAGCACCTCACCAAGGGGTCGGCTGACCAGATTCCCCCGCAGCGAGGGAATGATGCAGAAGGTGCAGCGGTGGTCGCAACCCTCGGCGATCTTCAGATAGGCGTAGTGGCGCGGGGTCAATTTGATCCCTTCCGGCGGCACCAGGCTGGTGAAGGGATCGTGGGCCGGCGGCAGATGGCGATGCACCGCCGCCATCACTCCCTCGTAGTCGTGAGCGCCGGTCACCTCCAGCACGTGGGGGAAGCGGTCACGGATGGTGTCGGCCCGCTCCCCCAGGCAACCGGTGACGATCACCCGGCCGTTCTCGTCCAACGCCTCGCCGATGGCATCCAGGGACTCGGCCACCGCATCTTCGATGAAACCGCAGGTGTTGACCACCACCAGATCGGCCTGATCGTAGCTGGGGGAGATCTCGTAGCCTTCCGCCCGCAGGCGGGTGAGGATGCGCTCGCTGTCCACCAGGGCCTTGGGACAACCGAGGCTGACGAAACCGATGCGGGGAAGTGACGATCCGGCCATGGCATTCGAATCTCGGAAAACCGATTATTGTATCCTCAAGGACACGTCGCCGAAAACCTCGGTGAGGCCATGCCCCCACCGGTCTCCGTCGAAGGGGCCAGGGAGAGCCGAATCGCCTATGTTGGCCCCAATTCGATCAGCCGGATCTTCTGCTGCTGGGGCAGACGGTAAAAATGTCGCAATTCCTCCATCATGGCGGACACCCGGCGCCGCCGCAGGTAACGGTCCTCCAGACGCCAGCAGTATTTACCGGCATAGCGGCTGGCGTGGCGGTAACGCTGCAAGGACTCCCCTTCCAGGTGCGCCCCGAAACGGCATTGCTCGAACAGGCGCATCCGTACCGGCGCCGGGGCGCAACTGCGGCACTGACGCCGCAACAACAGCAGGGTGGCGACGAACTTGTCCACCTCGGCCTGCAACTCCAGCTCCAGCAGGGAAACTTGCCGCTCCAGGCCGGCCTTCCAGCCCAGGTAGAGAAAGTGACTGACCCCCTCCAGGGCCAGAAGAAACGCATCCAGATTGCCCTCGTGAATCCGGTGGAAGGGATTGTCCGCGCTCAGGCACCGCACTACCGCCGGATCCAGAAACAAGGAAAGCGCCAGGCCGTCCTGCTCCTGCCGGACCAGCAGCTTCTCCCGCAGGGGCACGGCCGTCTCCCCCTCCAACCGGAACGCCAAGCGGGAATCCATGATCAAGAAATCATCGACCCGGTAGCCGAGCCGCACCCGGTAGATGCGTTCCAACAGACGCTGGAGGGGATACAGCGACACGTTCAATGGGTCTGCAGCGTTCCCACCACCGGTTCGATACCGAGACGACGAAGCCGGTCGGCCGCCCGCCGGCTGCCGGTGCGCAGCCATATTTCGTACAGCCGCAACACGTCCCGGGTCGAGGTGAGATTGGCTTCCTCGCTGACCTCCCCCAGCACGTCGACGAAATCGGCGAACTTGCGCGACAGTTCCCGGAAGATGCCTCCCAGGGCCCGCCCACTCAGGGAATCGCGGATCAGTTCCGCCAGATGGCCGTAGGCACCGCCCCCCATGGCGATGTAGTAGTCCACGTCCACCAGCTTCCGGTTGAGACTGTCGGAGAAGATCCCCGAAATCAGCAAGGCGACATCACCCAAGCGTTTCAGGCTTCGGGTCCGCACTTCCAGAGACGGCGCCTCCACAGCCTCGGCATACAATTCCGTCAGGGGCTGGACGAAGGTACCGTCCTCGGTTTCGGTGAACAGCCGCTCGGCACGGCTGAAATGGGCCAACAGATTGACGACGTAGAACACCGTCTCCTCGGTCGCCTCGATGTTCTGGTGCGCCAGAGCCCGAGTGACCGCATCGTGGAAATACTCCTGCACGTTGGTTTGGGCGATGACCGCTTTCGGCATGATTCGACCTCCCGCTCTCATGAACCTCTAACGTGTCAGTCGGCAGTCTCACGCTTTATTTGACCCGTTTCCGCGCTCCGGATCAATGCCGCTTCCCGGCCAGGGCTTTGCGGAGCAGATGGGGGATCAACAGTTTCAGAGGCATGCGCAAGTAATGGGAGCGCAGATAGAGCAACCAGCGGGCCGCCGCCGCGCCGAGGTCGAGGTCGTCGGGGGCGGACGGCGGCAGCGCCCGGCATAGGAGCGCCACCATCCACCGGCGCAGGAGCGGATCCACGCGGCCGGGATTCAGCCATTCCGCCGGCACCGGGGTATGCAGGAGGCGGCGGCCGACGTGGAAAGCGTAGGTCAACGGCCTTTCCAAACCGTGCGCCCGGGCGCGCTCGGTCAAGCGGTGCCAGAAATCCCGGTCCCGGGCGCTGAAATGGCGCAACAACCCGTCGATGTCGACCAGATCCCGCAGCCGGTTGGCGCAATCGGAATCGTGGAACAGATGGACCACGGCGTGCAGCACCAGATCCTCGGGGGAAAGCACCCGGAAGCGGCTGCAGGACACTTCCCGCACCGAAGACCACAGCAGGTCGTCGTCCGCCTGCAGCCTGGCGGTCAGCGGCAGCAACGTATGGTGCACATCCACCTCCACGTAGCGCTGCGGATGGCGCAGCGGGGGAATCTCGTGCATCCACTGGCGATAGTAGCGCTGGTCGTATTCGCTCAGCTCCGCGCTTCTCCAGCCGTCCTCCGTCAGACGACGTTCGACCCGGGACAGATCCTCGCGGCGGACCAGGATGTCCAGATCCGCCGGCAGCCGCCCCCGGGCCAGGGGCAGATCCAGCAGCAGATAGGCGGCGCCCTTGAGCGCCACCACCGTCACATCCAGCGGTCTCAGGGCGCGGGCGACCCGGTTCATTTCCCAGCGGATCAACCGGTTCCGGAAACGGGCCTCGGTCATGGCGGCTTCGAAATGGGATCGCACCCGCCCGGGCAGCGCCGCCAGGATGCCGGCGTCGGCCAGGCGGTGTCCCAAGGTCGCGGTCAGGCGGGAACGCTCGGCCACGACCACCAGGTCCTCCATCCGGGAAGACGGAAGGCCGACGACGGTCTCGGGGTTCCTCAGAGCCTGGAGCAGGAGTCGCTGTGCCTTCACGACGCTAGGGAATCGAAGATCTCGACGGCATCCTCGAGATGGCCGTAGGAAAAATTGAAGTGCCGGCATCGCCGGACCAACCGCCCGACCCGGCGGAATCCTTCCGCCCCCAGCACCTCGTAATTGAAAGCGTTGTACGCCAGACGCAGGAAGGCGTAACTGGCCGGAACCGGTTCGAGAACGGCGCGCGCGTCCCGCTGGTAACGGGGAAAGACGATCCATACCGGCACGGCACTCTCTCCCATCCGCCGCACGCTCGCCTCGGTGGGCTTGACGTGAGCCACGGTCCCCTTGCGGGTTTTGGGGAACTCAGGTCCCAGCTCCGCTTCCGGGGCGAAGGCGCGAATCACCCCGATGGACTCGTTCTTCAGGGGAATCGGCCGGGGCAACGGGTCCAGGCGATCGTCCTCCCGCACCAGCCCGAATTCGTCGGACAGCAGGCGCCAGCCCCGGTGCATCAGGGCGGCGCACAGGGTGCTCTTTCCCGATCCCGGTGTCGCCGGCAGGATCAGCGCCCTGCCCCCGCGCTCCAGAACCGCCGCATGGAGCATCAGGTACTGGTGGGCCCGCGTGGCGATACACCAGTTGAGCCCCCATTCGAACAGAGGTGGAGCATGGGACAGGGGAAAGGGGTGGAAGATGCGCTTGCCGTCCCGCTCGAAGCAAACCTGGGGCTGGAGATAACGACGCCACGACCGGGGCCGGTACAGGCGCACCCGGATGTCAGCGAAGCCATCCGGGGGATGCAGCGGAAAATCCCGGTACATTCGCGACAGAAAACCTGTAAGGGCGGCGATCCGGGCGTGGATCCGGACCTGGAACGGACCGACGCCCAGGACCATTCCCCGTTCCAGGCGGCGGTTCAGATCCCTGGCGTGGAGATCACCCAGTCTCACTCATCCGGCTCGATCAGTCCCAGCTGGTCGAATTCCTGCAACAGGCGCTCGATCTCCGCCCGCTCCACCTTCAGCTTCTCCGCCAGCGTCTCCGCGCTCTCGGGCTCCGCCCCCAGCAGCTCCAGGGCCGCGGCGGCGGAAAGGTTGAGCAAATGGGTCTGGCCGCTGAGATCGTTGTAGATGATGCACTCCCCGGGCCACCGCTCCCACAGGATCCGGTCCCTATCGATCAACCGCCATCTAGCCGAACGAGGCATAACAGGAGGGGGTCACTGGACCGCCACCCGTACTGACGATGTTGCCCTCCAGATCGAACCGGACCAGCTTGTAACACAGCGGATCGTTGGGATCGCCGGTTTCCTGCAAAATCGTGTTACCGTCGGCGTCCGTGGTGGTGGTACAGTTGGTTTCGCTACGGACCCAGCCATCCGGTGCGCTCACCAGCTCCGGCGGCGGATCGGCGTCCGCGACCGCTTGATCCCTGGCGATGCATTGGAAGGCGCTGGCCGTCGCCGCCGCCGCACCGCTCGGCAGCGTCAGGATGACCGGGGCGGCCACCACCGCGTTTTTCACCAGCCGGCGGCGGGACTGGGAAACGGTATCTTTGGATGTTTCGTTGTCTTTCTTCATCGCTTCACTCCTGTGATCACCCGCGATTGGCTCGAACTGCCGCAATCATGATGCAAGAATCATGCTAGACAGCATCTTCCCGGGACATCAACCATTTATGTAATCCCGGCTTTGTTTCTGTAAAATTTTCTGACAATTCACCGCGACCGGTAACGGCGCAGCAAAGCCC
>Ga0256839_1001619_pt1 | contig 26850 bp, 27 predicted proteins | sample 354166metaG_FD_185968 | JGI IMG/M metagenome (GOLD analysis project Ga0256839, IMG submission 185968) | Hydrothermal vent microbial communities from Mid Atlantic Ridge, Atlantic Ocean - 354-166 | ecosystem: Environmental > Aquatic > Marine > Hydrothermal vents | place: Atlantic Ocean: Mid... | reverse complement strand
ACAAATATTTGCACAAATTCCTAAAAATATATCGGCCCTCACTATTGCACCTTTTTCAGCCGCTCCATTTTCTAGCTTCACCTTAATTGGAAAAACCACATCGCCATAATGAACAAAATCAAGATAGCCTAATTTTTCTTCACGCAAGGGATAGGGCCAAAAAATCTGCTTTGAAATAATACCGCTCGAATTGGAAATATCTACTTGCATAGGAATTCCCACTTCACCAGGAATACGCCAATATGTGTTGATCTCTTGTGACATTTTCATTTCAATGCCAACCATCACAGAATTTTCTGCTTTTATTTCATTACTAGAGATAAGCCTGATTTTAGCATCAAGCCCAATATCTTGCCATTCGCTTTCTGCACCAAGCGAAGCAAAAGAGAATAAATAAACTAAAACAAAAGATACAATAACTCGCATAAAATTCTCATATTTTAAAATAAACATTATTTACAAATATAATTACTGCACCATATGATGCTAATATAACAAATCACAATTGCGACAAAATGTTATTTCTTATCAAAATAACTAAAAATGCAAAGGTTTAGCAAATGCCAGCTTCGCTAAAAGGTCAATTTCTTATTGCTACTCCCTCTATGGGTGACAAACGATTTTTTGAAACTATCATTTATATGATAGATCACAATAAAGATGGTGCAATGGGGTTAGTAATAAACATTCCCATGCATGATATGCAATTTTCTGATGTATTAAAAGAAATGAAATTAGGAAAGAAAGAAGAGTTAATCAATTTATCACCAGATATTCAAACCAGAGCAGTTTTAGCTGGCGGACCAGTTGACAAAAGTCGTGGCTTTGTCCTTCACTCAAAAGATTATATGCAAAAAGACAATAGTTTTTCTATCAATGACGAAATAAGCATGACCGCCACAAGCGATGTTCTTAAGGCAATTGCCTTTGGTAAGCCGCCAAAAAAATCATTATTCGCACTCGGATATTGTGGTTGGTCAGCCATGCAACTTGAAAATGAATTAAAAAATAATGGCTGGCTTATTACCCCATTTACCAGCGCATTATTATTTAATATTCCGCTTGAAGAAAGATATGATTTTGCGCTTGCTCAAATTGGCGCAACCCGCGCTTCATTAAGTCCAACATTTGGCAATGCTTAATCATTATTTTGACTTAAGTCTTATATTGCGCTCTCAATTTTTCATTGAAGTCTTTAGCGCTCATTGCAACACCAAAATAATAACCCTGCGCATATTTGCAATTAAGCTCTTTCAATCGCTCAATCTCAGCCTTTGTTTCAACCCCTTCAGCAATAACTTGCATGCCAAGATCATTACTAAGGGCAATGATCGAACGAATGATAGGCACTTGCGTATGAATCATGCCTTTTTCTTGGCTTATCTGCACAAATGGGGCAGGAATTTTTATGCTATCAAAAGGAAAACGATGTAAATATGAGAGCGAGGAATATCCGGTGCCAAAATCATCAAGCGCTAAACTCAATCCCATAGATTTAAGCGTTGCCAACATATAGGCTGAATGTTCAGCATTAGCCATCACTTGGCTTTCTGTAACTTCCAGCTTGAGATGTTTTACAATATTTATATGCCTATCAACCAAAGTCTTCATTTCTAAGAGCATATTCTCATTAGCTAATTGCAATGGCGAAAGATTGACTGAAACAAAAAAATCATCATCAATTTTAAATTCATCACACCATTGTTGAGTTCTAATTGCCGCTTGCTCAAACGCTAACTGCCCAAGCTTTTTAATTTGCCCGCTTCTTTCAGCCAATGCGATAAATTCAGCGGGTGCAATATTGCCCTTGCTTTCATGCTCCCAGCGCATTAACGCCTCACAACCAGCAATTAAATTTGTCTGTAAATCCATAATAGGCTGAAAATATACCCTAAATTCACCCTTGCGAATACCTCGCTCCAAATCCTCTTCAGACAAGCGCGAATATTCAACAATTGAGTTAGCAACAGCACGATAGGCCTCAATTTTATCTCCACCCTTACGTTTCGCATAAGACATTGCTAACTCAGCATTACGCAAAACTTCACTAGCGCCAACCTCACTATTATCAAAAATAGTTACCCCAATCGAAACGCTAAGTGTTATATTTTTTTCACCAAAATTAAACGGCACTCGCATATCTTTGCGTATTTGCTCTGCAATTTTAGCAATTTTTTCAGCTGATTGTTCACTAGCAAGAATAATTCCAAACTGATCCCCATTCAGCCGCGACACCGTATCAAGTGGGCGCAAAAGGCGTGAAATGCGACGTGAGCTAGCTAACAAAACACTATCTGCAGCAGTTAATCCAATTCGCTCATCAAGTTCAGAAAACCTATCAATATCAATCAATAAAATTGCAGGCTTTAAGTTTGAGCTGGAAGATTTAGAGCGAATAATCGCCCGACTTAACCTATCCATAAATAAAGCTTTATTTGGCAGGCCAGTAAGAGCATCATTAACTGAATCATGCAGCAAACGTTTTTGAGCAACCCTTTCATCAGAAACGTCACGCAACGTGCCAACAATCCTAACGCTCTGCCCGTTTGAGCCTAACACTGGCTTAACCCTTAAGCGAAAAGAGCGATATGTGCCATCTTTTGTCTGCAGTCGAATGTCAGTATTTATTTTTCCGCGATTTAATTCAATAAGTGTATCAAGTGCAGTGCGAAACCTTTGTCTATCGTCTTGATGAATTCTATCTAGCCAACGCTTAACAGAACCAGTTAATGCGCCTTTTTTCTCACCCAAGCGAGTTGCTAATTCATCAGAAACAGAAATACGATCTCTTTCAATATTCCAATCAAAAACAAAATCACCACTGCCAGTTAATGCCAAAGCTCTTCTCTCTACTTCAGACAAAGAGCCAACAGATGTCTGCCCCTCTGAAAAAGCATGTTGAACTGTTGTAAAACCAATAAGCATCACTATTAAAACCAGCCCGCCAGATACTGTCGATTGAGCAATATCATTAGAAATATAACCTGAAACAACCAAGAAAGCATATAATAACCAAGCTAAAAATATTATCCAAGTTGGCACTAATAATACTGCACGATCATAACCACGAATTCCAAGAATTATAATCAAAACCAACCCCATGCCACCAAGCAATGATAGCATAATTCTTGCAATAGTTGTGGCTAATTCAGGTTGAAAAAATGCCAGGCCAAAAAGCATTGCAAAAATACTTAATAAGACTAAAGCGAAATGTATGAAGCGGAAATGCCATCGATGCAAATTTAAATATATGAATAAAAATCCAAAAAGCGTAGTAGCCAAGCCAGCCTCTGCTGCCGCTCGCAAATGACCCGTTGAAGCATTTTCAATACCCAAAATCCGACCCATAACTCCAAAATCAACTAATAAATAAGCCAGCACCGCCCAAGAAAAAGCCGCAGTAACAGGAAATACCCCACGCCCCTTAACCACAAACATAATGGTAAGAAACACAGCAACGACCGCTGAAATACCTAAAACAATGCCGCGAAATAAAGTGAATGAATTTATATAATCGCTATACGTTTCTGGTTTCCACAAAAATAATTCAGGCAGGCTTTCTCCACTAAGCTCAGCAATAAAAGTAACGGTTGCACCAGGATCAAGCGTTATCTTAAAAACATCAGCCTCATAATCAACAACCCGCTCTGGGCGCAACCCCTGACTTACCGTTAAAAAAGAAAGACGTTTTGCTCCAAGATCTGGCTTAACAATACCTGAATTAACTAAACTAAAAAACGGCGCAACCAGCAACCTCTCTATCTGTTCATCACCATCATTTCTAAGGGCAAACAATGCCCAATTTGGATTTGTATTTTGATCTGCCGCTAACACCTCAATTCGCCTGATAATTCCATCTTCACCAGCTGCCGTGCTTAGCTCAATCCTACCACCATCACCTTGTTTAATATCAATGCCAGCACTTATATTAACCGCATTTACATCATGAGGAACGGTAAAAACCTCAAACGACATTGATGCGTGAATAAAGCTAAAAACCAAGAAAAAAGACACTAAAAATAATTTAACTAGCTTCATTTATATTTCCATCACGATATTCTTCTAAAGTTAAAGCATAAAGCACATGATCTTGCCATACACCATCAATTTGCAAATAATTCTTTGCAAAACCTTCTTCACAAAAGCCATTTTTTTCTAAAACCTTGCGCGAGGCAATATTGCTCGGCAAACAAGCGGCATGAATTCGACAAAGCCCAAGCGAATTAAATATAAATGGCAAAGTTAAGGCAACAGCTAAACTCATAATTCCTTTATTTTTATCACTTTCGCCAACCCAATAACCAAGATTAACATGACCACTTAAATGACGGATATTTGTTAAACTAAGCCCACCAACCAAAACTTGTGCTGCATTTGTTTTTTTCCAAATAGAAAAAGAAAATCCCTGTCCTAGTGCTGCTTGTCTATTAAAATATCTAATCCGCCGTAAAAAATTTTGTTTACTTAAACTTTTTTCTCCCCAGCGAGGCTCAAAAGGAGTTAAAAAATCCTTAGAGTTAGATCGAACATGCTCCCATTGTAAATAATCTTTTTTTTGCAACGACCTTAAAAGCAATTCATCATTTTCAAGCAATATCTGTTTGGACTTATTGAACCAATTAAATAACACTATTCACCAGCCTTAAGATTTCAACCGCTTCATCATAGCTTCGTAAGATGGCATTTTTTCTAGCGGGCCAACAGCTGCAACACTTAGAGTTGCATTATCAATAATATCCTTTGCAACATCTTTCACTCTTTTAGCACTGATTTTACTAATTCTATCAACCGTTTCTGCCATAGGAATTGCCCGCCCCCACAATATTTGCTGGCGCGCAAGCTGACTGGCACGAATTGAAGGGTTTTCAAGCGACATTAACAACCCAGCTCTAATTTTATTTCGAACCCTAATAACTTCTTCTTCCTGAATATCATCAACTGCCCTTTTTAACTCATCAATAATCACCATTACTAATTCACCAACAAGTTCAGACCCCGTATCTGCAGCAACACCAAATACACCGCTATCAGCAAAAGCCCAATGAAATGCATAAACAGAATAACAAAGCCCGCGTTTTTCCCTTATCTCTTGAAAAAGACGCGAGCTCATTCCTCCACCAAGAATTTCTGTAAGAATTTGCACCGCATAAAAACCATCACTATTATACGCCCTGCCCGCCATGCCCAAAACAACATGCGCCTGCTCATGCTTAGTGATAAGTCTTTTATCTCCACCAACATAAATAGCTTTTTTAGGTTCTGGTGCGCCGCTTTTTGAAATATTTATAAAGCTTGCTTCAATATTCTTTACCAATTTGTCGTGATTAACATTGCCAGCCGCAGCAACAATCATTCTATCGCCAACATAATTACGATCCATATAGGCACGTATTTTATTTGCGCTAAAATTTCCAACAGATTCTACTGTGCCAAGAATTGGCCTACCTATTGCTTGGTCTGGATAAGCCACCTCTAAAAATAAATCATGCACCAAATCATCTGGATCATCGTGTGAGGCACCAATTTCCTGCACAATCACTTGTTTTTCACGCGCTAACTCTTTTATATCAAAAGTAGAATTTTGTAAAATATCAGCTAAAATATCAGATGCCAATCCAACGTCATCTTTTAAAATTCTAGCATAATATCCAGTATGCTCAATCGAAGTTGAGGCATTTAACTGGCCTCCAACATTTTCAATTTCTTCAACAATCTGCTTAGGTGAACGTTTTTTTGTTCCCTTAAACGCCATATGCTCAAGCATATGCGAAATTCCATGCTCATCATCGTTTTCACACCGAGATCCAGATTTTACCCAAACGCCAATAGAGGCAGATTCAAGATGCTCCATATTATCTGAAACAACAACCATACCATTCTTTAGTCTGCTAGTTTTAACTCTCAACTATTTAACTCCAATAAGATAGCATCTAAGCACGAGTGCGATCTAAAATATATTTCTCAATCACTTTTTGCTCATTTTCTAAAATGTCATACTGCTCTGGTTTTTCAAATAAATCAGCTAAAAAATATGGCAAAGCTGGCATAACCCCAGTTGCATTTTTTACTGCGTCAGGAAATTTAGCAGGGTGAGCAGTTGATAGGCTAACCATCTGTCTATCACTATCCTTTAAACCTCTAGCAACAAACACACCAACAGCCGTGTGCGGGTCAATCAAATATCCACTTTGCAAATAACAATCTTTCATTGTTGCAACCACCTGATCTTCATCTGCCTTAAGTGCCGCAAAATCTTTGCGTAAAACCGACAAAACATCTTTTGAAATAGAAAAGCCACCAGATTGTTTCAAACTATCCATCAAACGGCACAAATCTTCATCATTGCGCCCAAGCGCTTCAAACAAAAGTCGCTCAAAATTAGAGGAAACTTGAATATCCATCGATGGTGAAGTGGTTGGCTTTACCCCTGAGGCCTCATATTTTCCACTATCTATTGTGCGCACTAAAATATCATTTTCATTCGTTGCAATATTTAATTTACCAATTGGCAAACCCATTTGCTTTGCAGCAAAACCTGCAAAAATATCACCGAAATTTCCTGTAGGAACGCTAAAATCAATCTCTCTGTTTGGTGCGCCCAAATCGCTAGCTGCCTTAAAATAATAGGTAATTTGCGCTAAAATCCGACCCCAGTTAATAGAATTAACCCCTGACAAAGCCGTGCGTTGACGAAATTTCTTATTGCCAAACAAACCTTTTACGATTGTTTGACAGTCATCAAAATTACCCTTTAGAGCAATATTATAAACATTATCATCAAGCACGCTTGTCATCTGGCGGCGCTGCACTTCGGAGGTGCGCCCATAAGGGTGTAGAATGAAAATATCAATATTATCTCGCCCACGAAATGCCTCAATCGCTGCTGAGCCAGTATCACCAGAAGTTGCACCAATAATAGTTGCTCTTTGTTGCCTTTTCACTAAAATATGATCCATCACCAAAGCTAAAAACTGCATGGCAACGTCTTTAAACGCTAAAGTTGGACCATGAAAAAGCTCAAGCACAAAATGAGATGGCTCAAGCTCAACCAAAGGGGTGATTGATGGGTGATTAAAACTAGAATATGCTTCTTCAACAATGGCTTTTAGCTCATTTGGTGCAATTTCATCACCAGTGAAGCGAGAAATAATAGCAAAAGCAATTTCACTAAATGTCTTATTTGCAAAACTGGCAATTTCATCTTGTGAAATCTGCGGCCAAGTTTGAGGTAAATAAAGCCCGCCATCATCTGCTAGTCCGCCAAGAACAGCATCACAAAAACCTAAAACTGGCGCATCGCCACGTGTAGAGATATATTTCATCTTATCTTAAACTCTTAAAAGATTGAAAGCCACTCTTATAACCAACTTCACCTTAGGGCAAGGCTGTTATAATTCATTATTAAGGTGTATTTTTATTATCCTGCCCCATTATTGCTTTTTTTCTCTTTTTAGTTGACCAATTGCCTATCAAGAAAATACTCTATTTTTAATTCAACAATTTTGGAGACTTCATAAAGTGAAGCATATAATTTCTCGCCTGTTTACCATCATCAGCAGTTTTGTCATTATTCTTTTTTTTAGCGCATCAGCTTCATTTGCTCAGGCCGTAATAAAATCTGAACATGGTGATTGGCAATTAAGCTGTGATACTCCGCCAGGTGCTAGTTTTGAGCAATGCGCGCTTATCCAAAATGTCACCGCAGAAAACCAGTCTAATATTGGGCTTTCTGTCATTGTTCTCAAAACTGCCGATAAACAAGCCAGCTTATTAAGAATTTTAGCACCACTTGGGATATTATTACCCAATGGCTTAGGTCTTAATATTGACGGCAAAGATATGGGTCGTGTTGCATTTGTGCGCTGCTTACCAAGTGGATGTGTAGCAGAAGTTATCATGGACGATAATTTAATAAAAACTCTATCAGATGGTCAAAACGCCATTTTCATCATTTTCAAAACTCCTGAAGAGGGAATTGGCATTCCTGTTTCTCTTAATGGCTTTAACCAAGGCTACCTCACCCTGCCTTAATTTTTAAAGATTTATCACTCATGTCTAAAGCAGTTTTTACATCTGGCTCAACAATGCGCCATGTCTTAATAATGACCAGCACTTCTGCCATTGGCTTGATGTCAGTATTTTTTGTTGATGCCATCTCACTTTATTATATCTCATTATTAAACGATACTGCTCAAACTGCGGCAGTTGGCCGCTCTTCTTATGTGATAGCCTTTATTATTGGCATTTCCATTGGCATGATGATTGGTGCTTCTGTTTTGGTTGCTCGTGCGCTTGGGGCAAAAAATGAAAGTGAGGCCTTTTCTTATGCTGGCACTGCAATTATTGCGGCGTTTTTATTAAACATGATAATCGCCATAATATTATTGATATTACGCGATCCGTTATTAGACCTGCTCAATGCACAAGGAGAAGCATTGCGCCATGCGCAATTATATTTGACCATTATTTTACCAACCACACCATTTTTTGCTGTTGGAGTGGTAGCTATGGGAATTTTACGTGCAAAAGGAGACGCAAAACGCGCCATGAGCATAACGCTTATTGGTGGAATTCTCACCGCTTCGCTTGACCCAATTTTCATTTTTTACTTCGGGCTAGAAATAACAGGCGCAGCAATAGTTTCAGCAGGTGTAAGAATATTATTTGCAGCTCTTGGTCTATATTATCTTATCGGCGTGCATGATATGATAAGATGGCCAAGTGTAAGGCGCTTTTTTGCTGACTTAAAAGATTTACTCAAATTCACTGTGCCAGCAATTTTCACCAATATTGCCTCTCCCTTTGGTGCGTTTTTAATAGCTCAAGCTATCACCTCTTATGGCGATGCCGCAATTGCGGGCCAGGCTGTTGTTGATAGGTTAATCCCGCTAGCATTTGGAGTGATTTTTGCCCTCTCTGGTGCAGTCGGACCAATAATTGGGCAAAATGCTGGCGCAGGAAATATGGCACGGGTAAGACAAACACTAATTGATGGAATTAAATTCAACCTGATATATGTCGCCTTTGCTTGGGCTTTGCTATTTTTTGGGCGCAACCTGATAATCGACATTTATTCTGCAACAGGCGATATGGCGCTAATGATAAACCTATTTACTACAATTGTTGCTTTTTCATTTTTCTTTAACGGATTACTTTTTGTAACCAACGCCGCCTTTAACAATCTTGGTCACCCACTTTGGGCAACTGCATTAAACTGGGCTCGCCAAACAATTGGAGTGCTTCCCTTCATTTGGGTTGGTGCATATTATGGTGATTTGAAAGGCATAGCGTGGGGAGTGGCAATAGGCTCAATCCCGTTTGCTCTGCTAGCTGTTTATATGGCTTTTGGACTAATAAAAGCTCTTTCGCGGCAAAGTGAAGAAGCAAAGATAACACAGTAATCAGAATCTGCTTATTAAAACACAAAGTCGCTCCACATCTTTGCGAAAAGAGTAACCGAGCCCGTCTTTGCGAGGAGCGAGAGCGACGAAGCAATCCATAGCCACATTGCAATGACTCAATAATGAGTTGCCCCTCTCTCAAAGACGTAAAGAAATTTTATCTTACCAAACCACCCAACTAAATAGGGAAAGGCCAGATTAGCTTTTTCAAACCAACCCGACCCTTTAGGGATAGAAAATATATTTATATTATTAACGCATCCAAAAATACGCGCGCTCAGAACGGCGCTGGTTTAAAAAACCACCAAGCTTTGCTGAGCTAACATTTCTTGCTTCAAACAAGTCATAGCGGTTTAAACCCAAATCACTTAGACGAGAATTATCAAGACCTGACAAAGCGTTTAAAGACCGTTTGCGCGAAATATTTGAAAAAATACCCATGATTTCTCTCCTTGAGCTGTTTTGGGGTTAATCTAACGTTTGAACTATTGTTCATAAAAGCAATATAGGGGGTTGCAATTCATTCGTCTAACAAATAGATTTCATCATACCTATCAATTTTTGTGATGGAATAACAAATGGTAATGCCTCTGGATTTAGACCAATTACAAACATTCTGCTCTATTGCGGATTGCTCAAGTTTTACTGAGGCGGCAAAGAGAGTTTTTAAGACGCAATCTGCTGTTTCTATGCAGATTAAACGGCTTGAGGAGCGACTCGATACAAAACTATTTATTCGTGAGGGGCGCAAAATTTCGCTAACCCATGAGGGTGTCGCTCTTTATGCTCTTGCTAGGCGTATGTTACGAGTAAACGCTGAAATTATTGATTTATTTCGTGAGGGTGATTTATCGGGCAATATTCGCTTTGGTGTGCCAGATGATTATGCGGTTCGATTGTTGCCCATAGTGCTTTCTTCATTTCAGCGCACTAATCCTAAAATTACTGTTGATGTAAAATGTATGGCAAGTGAGGATTTACTTGAAGGCATGAGCGCTGGGCGTTTTGATTTAATAGTATTTTCGCAAGGCACAATGGAGGAGTTTGGCGAATTATTTCGCACAGAAAAAGTCCATTGGGTAAGCGCCAAAAATAGCCAAGCGTTAAAAACCAAACCAATTCCAATTACTGCTGGCCCGCAAACATGCCTTTGGCGCAATGATGCAATCGATGGTCTAAATCGAGTCGGTCAAGATTATCGCATAGCCTATACTGCATCTGATGCCACTGCTATTTCAAGTGCTGTTTTATCAGACCTAGCAATAGGGTTTTTGCCAGAATCAGCAATTTCGCAAGGCATGCAAATAATAGAGAATAAAAAATTCCCACGCTTGCGTGATGCGCAAATAGCCCTGTTGCGAGCCAGCCATGCCTATGGCGGAATTTATGATGCGCTAGCAAACCATATTATTGATGAAATGGGCAATCTTGAAGCTGGGCAGGCAGGGACAAAAGCAGCGCAATGAAAAATTAAACACTTATAAAGGAAACAATATGCCAAATTATATGATTACCTATCGTGGACAAGCAAAACCAGCAACTCCTGATGAAGGCATGGCACACATGGGTAAATGGAAGGCTTGGGTGAGTGGGCTTGACGATGCGGTCATCAATGCTGGAACTCCGCTAAAAGGCGCAACAATTATCACCTCTGATGGAGTTTCAAATAAGCCGAACCCAAATGCTATGGGTGGTTATATGATAATCAGGGCTGATGACATGGAAGCAGCGCAAAAAATCGCTCAGAGTGACCCTTATCTTGATATGATCGGTGGTTCACTTGAGTTGGCTGAGATTATTGAGATGGGGTAGATAATAATGTGCAGAATAGTGAACAATTAAATTTATAAAATAATGGCATCTCTATAAATAAAAACATAATAAAAGCAGTGCAATGTGGCGTTTATAAATACCTAACTTCGCCCAAATAACCGCTCAATATCGCTTTTTTCAAGTTCGACATAGGTTGGGCGGCCGTGGATACATTGTCCTGAATGGGGGGTGTTTTCCATGTCTCTTAATAGGGCGTTCATTTCGTCTAGTTTTAATATTCTACCAGAGCGAACAGAGCCGTGACATGCCATGCTTGCTAACACTGTTTCTAGCCTTGCGCCCAGCACTTGAGTTGAGCCATGCTCGGCTAATTCGTCTGCTAAGTCGTTGATTAGTTTATTTATATCTGGGTTTTTTAACAGGGCTGGCACTTGCTGCACGGCTATTGCTTTTTCGCCAAAACGCTCAATGAAAAGTCCTAGTTTTTCAAGATCATTTGCAGCTTGTTCTAACCTGATGCAATCATCAATTGGCAATTCAATAATGATAGGAATTAGCTGAGCTTGAGAATCAATATTGCCATTTTTAAGCTGGGTTTTGAAATGCTCATAAACTAGGCGCTCGTGCGCGGCATGTTGGTCTATCAGCAATAGGCTTTTTTCACTTTGTGAGATAATAAAATTTTCAAAAACTAATGCTCTTGCTACCCCAAGCGGATAATCATTTACTTCTGGCTCTAATATTTGATGTTCAAATTTTGCGCTTGGCTCACTAAGACCAGCCATTTGCGGCTCATAAATTGAGGGGACATTTTGATATTGATTTGCGCTTGGAGCATAGTGTCTTTGCGGCTGTTTGAATGAACTTAATGCAGCATCAGCAACGCTTGATGAAGCTTTAAATCCTACGCCCTCAAGCCCATGTTTTATGGCACTAATTATAGCTGAGCGAATGGCACTTGGGTTTTGAAATCTTACCTCGGTTTTGGCGGGGTGAACATTTACGTCAACTTCACTTGGATCAAGCGAGATAAAAAGCGAGATAACAGGAAAACGATCACGAAAAATATAGTCAGAAAAAGCTGCTCGCACTGCGCCTAATAATAATTTATCTCGCACCGCGCGGCCATTAACAAAGAAAAACTGGCTCAAAGAATTTGCTTTTGTAAAAGTTGGCAGTCCTGCCAGACCTGCAATAGTGATGCCCGCCCAAGAAAAATTCAACGAGAATGAGTTGCTAACAAAATCTGCCCCCATCACTTGTGCCACCCTTGCAGATAATGCGCCTTTGCCGCTTTGCGAAGGCCAATTGATTGTTTTCCTGTCCGATCCCTCAATGATGAAATGCACATCTGGGTTGGACATGGCTAAGCGTTTTAACATATCAGTGATGGCGCTAGTTTCTGCTCTGTCAGATTTTAAAAATTTCTTGCGGGCGGGGATTGCATCAAATAGGTTTTTAACCTCAACAATTGTGCCTATATTCATTGAAAAAGGTTTTGGATTTTGTGTTTTGCCCTGAAAAGTGCTAATTTTTAAGCCGCTATCTGCTGTGGCAGTGCGTGAGGCTATCATCAGTTCTGATACAGCCCCGATAGAGGCCAAAGCCTCGCCACGAAAGCCTAATGAGCAAATATTATCAAGATTATTTTGTGATAATTTAGAGGTGGCGTGACGCTCTATAGAGAGTATTAAATCTGCCTCATTCATGCCTAAGCCATTATCCTCAATGCGCAATAGGCTTTTGCCAGCGTTGGCAGTTGTGATAGAGATTTTGCTTGCGCCTGCATCTAGGGCGTTTTCTACAATCTCTTTAAGTGCGGAAGCGGGGCGCTCGACAACTTCGCCAGCAGCTATGCGATTGACTAGATCATTAGGTAATCGTCTGATAGACATAGATTGATTCTCCTTATAATCATTGTGTATCAATTTTAAAAAAGGTTCAAACAGTTTGAATATTATCTCCCCAATGAAACAAGCGTTAGAGCAAGCTAAGCTTAGTGCAAAGCATGGGGAAGTGCCTGTTGGAGCGGTGATTGTTCATAATGGAAAAGTGATTGTTAAGGAGCGTAATAAAATGCGTGAGTTAAATGATCAAACAGCGCATGCGGAAATTTTGGCCATTAGGAAGGCGCTTTTAATTTTGAATGAAAGCCGCCTAAAGAAATGCGATCTTTATGTAACACTTGAGCCTTGCACCATGTGTGCTGGGGCGATCTCGCTAGCTAAAATTAGGCGGGTTTATTATGGGGCAGAAGATAAAAAAGGTGGAGCGGTTGATAATGGTGTGCGGTTTTTTAGCGCAAAGACCTGTCATCATAAGCCAGAGGTTATTGGTGGAATTGAGGAGCAGGCGGCAGGTTTATTGCTTACGAAATTCTTTGCCTTGAGACGATAAAATCTTCTATTAGTTTTGAAACATCTCGTTTGAATTGATCTTTGTCCTTTTCGCCCTCTTCAATTATTTCACGCACTCTCCAATATTCATAAGCGCCAAATTCTTTAACATGGGGGCGGACATATAAATCTGGTGGGTAGGCGGCAATATTATGGGCGGTGAGTGAATGCATCATAATTTGAGCTGAGCCAAGCGTTACATCAATCGCTGAGGGCTCTTTAATGCTAGTGCGATTACTTGGGTCGCCATTAACATCAATAGCAATAGTAATATCTGTGCCAATCGAAGCCGAATCAAGCGGCAAAGGGTTTACCACCCCACCATCAACTAATAATCGGCCATCAAATTCTACTGGCTTAAATAAAGAGGGAATGGCAATTGAGCCAGCAATGGCGGGAATGATTTCACCTGTGTGAAATATCACCTGATGCCATGATCTAAAATCAGTTGCGATGATATAAAGTGGGGTTCTCAGGCCTTCAAATTCTTTTGGGAAACCCTCTGGTAAAAAGGCCTCAACAATAGTTAATGGATCAAGTTGTGTTGAAATTCCGTTTTTAAACAAGTTCCGTAAGTCTTTAATTTGAGTTTTCCAAAGTCGAGAAGTGATTGAGCGCATATTGCCAAGCACTTTTATTGAATGTTCGCGGATTTCTTTACCGCTCATTCCTGCTGCCCAACCTGCACCAACAAGCGAGCCAATTGATGTGCCAGCAATAACAGAAGGGCGCAAACCCATTTCGTCCATCGCCTCAACAAAAGGAATGTGCATTAAGCCTCGTGATGATCCTCCACCAAGCGCTATTCCGATGCGTGGGCCTTTAATTGTTGTCACTTTTTATCTCTTTGATTATTTTATAAAATTTTTGTAGCAGATTAGAATTTATTATTTGTTATCTGCTGGAGATTTATTGCGAGAAACTGCTCGCCAACCAATATCTGTGCGATAAAAACTATTCTGCCAGTCGATATTTTTAATTGCTTGATAAGCTGATTTTTGTGCCTGCTCAACATCATCTCCAATTGCTGTAATGTTTAATACCCGCCCGCCATTGGCTATTATTTTATCGCCCTTTAATAAAGTGCCAGCATGGAAAATTTGAATATTTTCATCATCTGGCTGGTTTATTTTTATCTCATCGCCTTTTTCATAAGAGACAGGATAACCCTTTGCCGCCATCACCACTGTTAGAGCGGCTTTGTTGCTCCAAGCTAACTTTATATCAGAAATATCACCCCGTGCGCTGGCCATTAACAACTCTAAAATATCGCTGTTAAGGCGCATCATTAGCACCTGACATTCAGGGTCGCCAAAGCGAGCATTATGCTCGATAAGAAATGGCGCGCCATTCTTTACCATTAAACCAGCAAAGAGAACGCCGCTAAAGGGCATGCCTCGTATTGCCATGCCATTAATGGTCGGTGCTATGATTTCACTCTCAATACGCTTGAGCAGTTTATCGTCAAGCAATGGGGCAGGAGAATAAGCGCCCATGCCACCAGTGTTTGGCCCCTTATCGCCATCATAGGCGCGTTTATGATCTTGGGCTGAGGCAAGAGTGATGAAATTTTTGCCATCACTTACAGCAAAGATTGATAATTCTTCGCCCTCTAAAAATTCTTCTATTACTAATTCTGAGCCTGCCTCACCAAATACGCCAGAAAAACAATCTGAAATTGCATCATTTGCTTCTTCTAAATTAGTAGCGATTGTAACGCCTTTGCCAGCTGCTAATCCATCGGCTTTAATAACTATCGGGAAGCTTTGAGCTTTGATATATTCTAGCGCTGGCTCAAGAGCATCAAATTTTGCATAAGCGGCGGTTGGAATATTCATTTCATCGCAAAGTTTTTTGGTAAAGGCTTTTGACCCCTCCAATTGTGCCGCGGCTTTTGTTGGGCCAAAGACGTTAAATCCTGCTTTTTGCAAATCATCAACAATGCCAGCAACTAACGGCACTTCAGGTCCAATTATAATAAGGTCAATTTTTTCACTTTGGCAGAATTTTATTACCTCATCGTGATTTGTTACATCAAGTTTTATATTGGTGGCAAAATTTTCAGTGCCGCCGTTTCCAGACGCTATAAAAAGTTTTTCAAGTTGTTTTGATTGGTTAATTTTCCAAGCAAGCGCATGCTCTCTCCCGCCTGATCCAATTAGTAAAACTCTCATAATATTCCTATCTAAATAAACTGCTTTGTCATATTGAGCGAAGCGAAATATCTAATATTCCATCATAAAAGACCCTTCACTTTCGCTTAGAACAACAAAACAGTTTTCATACACTCTTGACTAATAACACTATTAACATGCACTTATATTCCTATGAAAGAAAAAGCAACTAATACACATGAATATAGCGTTTCAGAAATATCTGGAGCGATAAAAAATTGCGTGGAAGATGCTTTTTCGCATGTGCGAATACGTGGCGAGGTTGGGCGTTTATCTCGTCCAGGTTCGGGGCATATTTATTTTGACCTTAAAGATGATAAATCAGTGATTTCAGCTGTAGCTTGGAAGGGAGTTGCCTCGCGCTGGAGTTTTCAGCCAGAGCAAGGGTTGGAGGTTATAGTCACAGGGCGGCTAACAACTTTTGCTGGTCAGTCAAAATATCAGATTATTGTTGAAAGTGTTGAGCCAGCAGGAGAAGGCGCTTTGATGGCTTTGCTTGAAGCGCGTAAGAAAAAACTGGCCTTAGAGGGATTATTTGATGAGAGTAAAAAACAAGCCCTGCCCTATTTGCCAAGAATAATTGGGGTGATTACTTCACCAAGCGGGGCGGTAATTAGAGATATTATTCATCGGCTTGAAGAGCGTTTTCCAACAAATGTAATTATTTGGCCTGTTAGGGTGCAGGGCAAAACCTGCGCATCAGAAGTAGCGGCGGCAATTAAAGGGTTTAATAGTTTTGATGAAAATTCAATAATTAAGCGTCCTGATTTAATCATTGTGGCTCGTGGTGGCGGATCAGTTGAAGACCTTTGGGGCTTTAACGAAGAAGAAGTTGTCAGGGCGGTGGCTGAAAGTGAAATTGTAATAATTTCGGCAATTGGGCATGAAACCGATGTGACTTTGATTGATTATGCAGCAGATAAGCGCGCGCCAACTCCAACGGGAGCGGCGGAAATTGCTGTGCCTGTTCGAATTGATTTAATTGCTTATGTTGACGATATGGGTTTGCGCTTACGTAACGCGGTGCAGCGCTTTTTATCTAGTTTTAAGGATAAGGTTCGTGCATGTGCTGGTGGCCTGCCGCGCCCCTCTGATCTATTATCTTTTGCTCGTCAAAGGCTTGACTTTGCAGCTGAGAAATTAAGTGCTGGGTTGCGAAGTGCTAAGGATAAAAAAAGACTACAGCTAGCTAAAATTTCTTCAAACTTAGGAAGGCCAGATGGGTTAATTTTATTAGCTTCTAAAAAGCTTGATACCTTATCAAGCAGGCTTTTATCTGGATTATTTAATGCAAAGCAACAAAAAGCTTTAATGCTAGCAAAAATCACTCCACGCCTTTCCTCCCGCTCGCTTATTAAGCAAAAGCATGATTTTGATAATGAATTGATGCAATTATCAAAGCGAATGCCTATTGCCTTTGAGCGGGTAAAAAATGATAAGAATAATCAACTTATTGGCTTTGGAAAATTATTAAAAAGCCTTAGTTATAAGTCGGTTTTACAACGTGGATTTGCGATTGTCAGTGATGATAAAGATAAGTTGGTTCGCTCAGGCAAGCAGGTGAAAACTAATCAATTGTTGAATATTCAATTTGCTGATGATAAAATTTCTGTCATAGTTGCAGATAATGAAATAGCCAAACCAAAGGCTAAAATAAAGCCAAAGCTTAGTAAAAAAGATGACGGACAATCTAGCCTGTTTTGATTAAAAAGAGAATGAAGATGGATATTTTAGAGCAGAAATTTGGGCGAAGCGAAGCAAAATTGCGCTATTTTGATGCTGATTTTAAAGTGCTTGAAGCTGGCACATTTGTGCGTTGCGCTATTAGCGGTAAAATCATTCCCGTTGTTGATCTTAAATATTGGAGTGTTGATAGGCAAGAGGCTTATGTTGATGTTGATGCTGCGGTTGAAGCTTATTTGAAGTATGGAAATGAATCTTGAGTGCAGATAAAAAATATCTTAAGCGAGTTTTATTCATCTCAAACGGCAATGGCGAAGATTCAATCACCGCCTCTATCATAAAAAACCTACCCAAAAATATTTTGGTTGAGGCTTATCCAATAATTGGATTTGGCAATGCTTATGAAAATATTTGCCCAATTATTGGCCCTCGCTTACATATCCCCTCACAAGGGCATAGGCAGGCTGGATCAATTGCTAAAGATGTTAAAGGCGGCATGATTTCTGGCACTTGGCGTACGATTAAATTTTTGCGCTCCATAAAAGGAAAATATGATAAAGTTATTGTAGTTGGCGATGCTACAATCCCTATTCTTTCAGCACTGGCGGGTCTAAAAATAGATATTTATCTTGATGTTTATAAAAATGGCTATGCGCATAAATATATTTGGCTAGAGCGCTGGGCGATTAAGAAAACATCGCTAAAGGTCTATTGCCGTGATGATATTCTTGCCGCTTCATTGCGTGATTTTGGAATTGATGCAATTTCAAAGGGTAATATTATGATAGATATAATTCCCTTTGGAGATTATGACGTTAAGCAACATAGAAGCAAAAAATCTGCAATTGTGGTTTTGCCTGGTTCACGAAAAACCACTGCAGAAAATTTAAAATTTCAAGTTGATGCTTTAAGGAAATTACCAAAGGAATTAACCCCTGATATTTTTGTAGCTGTTGCTAAAGACATTTCAATTGATGAGTTATCTCAGGCAACTTTAATGCAATATTATGAACCTATATCAAAACAAGCCGCTGATCTTGGCTATTTGAGTGATGGTAATTTGAGGCTTAATCTTAGCCACGATGTAGCTGGAAATATTATTGAAATAGCTGATTTATTACTTAGTCAGGCAGGCACTTTAGCACTACAAGCTCTTGGTTTAGGAAAGCCTGTAATATCTTTTATTTCTGACGAAGATCGTCCAAAACGTATTGCTGATAGGAAATTATTGGCCTCAGAATCTCATATTTTTACCTCTAAGGATAAGAATGAACTCGCGCAAATAATAAAAAAACTGCTTTTAGACAAAAAAGAGCGCAATAGAATGGGCAAAATTGGAGTTTCTCGTATTGGCTCAACAGGCACACTCAGGGTCGTAATTGCTGATATTATCAGCTAGCCTAAGATTTTCCTTCAACAAAAGCCTCATCACGCATCGCCCCTAAAACTAATGCGCCTATCATTGCATAAAGAGTGATGAGTAGACCATGGCTTAACGTTCCCCCAGTAAGTCCTGAAATAGCATAGAGCGCACCCATAAGCAGGGTAATTTCAACCCTAAAACCAAATAAACTATCTTTTGGAGTTTTTAATGCACCGACAAATGGTGCGCTAAGGAAAGCAAAAAAACATATAATACCGATTATTCCAATTGAAAACGCATAATTTAGAAAATCATTATGGAATTGGAAATATTTTATTAAGCGGTCATCATATTTATTTATGTCAAGCACAGTGAAAGCCATTTCGCTCATATTTGTCCAACCATAGCCAAATATTGGTGAGTTTAAAAACAACTCCCAGCCAGCTTGAAACATCTCAATACGAATATTTGCGCTTTTAAGGCTAGATAAACCATGGGTAAAATATTGGGTGAATAAACTAGTTATTGCGGCTATTCTTGTTGAATATTGAGAAATAAAATAAAGGGCAAGAAAAGCCAGAATAGCTGAAATAATAGTAATAAATAATTTTGCTCTTATAGTTTTGACCCTTCGTATTGCAGAGATAAAATATAAAAATGCTAAAATAGGAATGGCAATCGCCGTGCCTCGAGATTGGGTAAGTGCAATGATTATCAATGCAAAAATTGGTCCCAAGATAAAAATTATTTTTTTAAAACCATCAACTAAAAATATACCCATACCTGCAACAATACCAAGCGTTGTGCCAACCATTGATAGGGTGATAACGCCAGAGAAAAACCCTCTAGGGCGGTATGAATTCAAAACATACATATCAAAAAGTGCTATTACTATTGTTATGCCAGCACCAATTAAACACATTGAAAGAATTATTATAGCCGTTTTTTTGCTGGCATATCTTCTTGCTAAAGAATAAGCTACAGCGCTTGTAAGGAAAGGCATGAAGGCAAATATTACTAATAAATCATTTGGTGTTTTAACTGACAATGAAGTGAAAAAAGCAAAGACAATAAAGCTAATAGAAAACATGATAATCATTGGCTGTCTTTTTAGCTCATTTAACGCCTGTTTATTAAAAATCAATGGAGAGGCTAAAAGAGTTAATATTAGCACCAAGGCAGCCGCTATTGTGCCAATTATTGGGGTAGCCAACAATAATAAAGCTAGCAATGTCCACCAAGTAAAGTCAGTTAGTTTAGTTTTATTCACTTCTCATCATGCTCCGGATCCATAAGGCGGTGCAGATGGACGATGAAATAGCGCATATGAGCATTATCAACTGACATTTGCGCCTTTGTTTTCCATACATCATAAGCGCCTGCATAATTTGGATAAAGGCCAACCACTTCCACCTCATCAAGGTTCGCAAATTCTACATTTTCAAGGTCGGATAACTCTCCCCCGATTACCATATGTAAAAGTTGTTTGTCAGGCGTTTTATTCATTTGATTATCCTTGGTTGTTGATTTTATTTCTCTTTAGGCTTTGTTTTATTTAGGGCAGCCATAAATTTTTCTTAATATTCCACTTATCATTGGTTTTAGCGAAATATCACTCATAGTTGCAAGTGCGCCATGTCTTATTTCTTGTTTATTAAATATTGGTTTGCCACAACATACATCTTCTATTTCAATGCCGCATTCCTCTAATATTATTGAGGCCGCAGCAATGTCCCAATCTTGTGCACCACGCCTTGCCAATGCTACATCTAACGCACCTGTTGCTACCTGCACCAAACGATAAGCAAGTGAAGGAAAGTCTTCGCCCTTTATAAACTCCAACCCCTTTGCTTTCAATTCTATATCTACAGCGCCAATAGAGGTAATTTTTGGCAAGGCGGTTTTATCAAAACTTATTATTTTATCTCTGCAAATCGGTTTGCTATTTAAAAAAGCTCCACCGCCTGCACTGGCTTCATATAATTCATCACGGGCTGGGGCATAAATAACCCCCGCAATTGTTTTGCCATTTTTTACTATTGCTAAAGAAATTGTCCAACAATTATTACCCCGCATAAAAGCGCGAGTGCCATCTATTGGATCAACAACAAAAACATATTCTTTTTTCAAGCGTGCTAAATCATCAGCGCTCTCTTCACTTAACCAGCCATAATCTGGCCTTGCTGCCATCAGGCTTTGAAATAAAAGCTGATCAACTTTAAAATCAGCCTCAGTAACGGGAGAGGCATTATCTTTAGTCCAGCTTTTTATTTGGCGTCGAAAGTAACTAAGTGCAACAATTCCTGCCATGACAGCACTTGAGCGTAATAGCTCTAAATCGCTTTCATATTGGTCTTTAAGAATTGCATCCATAAAATAGGCTCTAAGAAAAAGTTGATAACGAAATGAAATTTTGAGACATAGTTGAAGAATCTTTATTGTTGCACATAGATCCTTCGTTTTACTCAGAATGACATCAATAGCTCAATATTATTTGATAGATGAGCTAATAGTAAAGCACAAGTAAAACTGTTGGGTTAATAGCTTCTTATAGCGAATAACTATCTGCTAACCCTTTTGTAAAGCAAGGAAATTTTAACCCAATATATTAAGTTCATTCTCATTGGCATTTGCTAATTTCATTTTCAAGAGAGCAGAAAAACAAAAATAGCTCTTAGTGAAGTTAACAGGAAGATTTTAATTATGGCACAAGATATTGGGGTGGTTGGTTCATCAACCATATTGTTATTTGGTAAAGCGCATTTTGCTGGCGTGCATCATGCTCCAGCTAATGATAATGAAAAGAAGAGCGAAAATAAAACACTAACAATTCGCAAAAAGCTTAGTGAAAGTGGCGATATTGTTAAAGTTAAAGTGCTTGTTGAAGAATATTATGGCGTGGCGATTAGCACTATTATTTCTGATGAGGGTGAGCTTTCTAGTGAGATTGCGCTAATTCATAAAGATGAGTCATTAAACTATATGGTTTTTCGTGAAATAGGTAATTTAAACGTTGTTGCTGAGTGGCAAAATTGGGGTAAGAAATTACGCCTACCTTTATTTATCAGAGCAGGTGATGGCGGCTTAATGCCTTATAGCCATCAAGTTGATGGTGTTATGCTTGGCAATTCTAATGAGCGTAAAAAAGCTGTTGGTGAAACTAAGCGTCGCCCAAGATTTCTCAACAGACGTAAATAATTTAAGATAGACTTCCTAAATATAGTGCTAAACTTAAGGCCAATCCTACAAAGTGATTGGCCTTAAAGCGCAATAAGGCATTGCCCTGCTTAGCTGAATTTAGGTTTAATACCTGCCATACTAATATAAGAGCAGCTATTATTGACCCCTGTAGAAATGATGTTCTCGCCCCTGCAACAAGGCCTGCACTAATCCATAGGCTAAATGCACCAATGTAAAACAAAGCCACGATTGCTGTAGTGTTTTTGCTAAATAAAATTGCGGTGGATTTCACCCCGATAAGCGCATCATCTTCAATATCTTGCATGGCATAAATTGTATCATATCCAATAGTCCATAATATGCACCCGATATAAAGCAGGATTGGCGCAAGGCTTAATGAACCAAACACCGCCGACCAACCAATTAGCGCCCCCCAAGAAAAAGCCAGACCTAAAAATAATTGCGGCCACCATGTAATGCGTTTCATGAATGGGTAAATTATCACCAAAATAAGCGAAGAAGCGCCTAGTAAAATAGTAAAAAGATTAAATTGTAATAGGATTATTAAGCCAATTAGCAATTGAGCAACTAAGAATATGGTAGCTTTTTTTACGCTGACTTGCCCACTGGCAATCGGACGCAATCGGGTTCGGGCAACCTTTCTATCAATATCTCTATCAACAATATCATTAAATGTGCAACCAGCGCCACGCATGACAATTGCCCCGATAAAAAATAAAGCTAGATAGAGCCAGTTTATTATTGCTTCTGATTGGGCGATATTAGCTAAAAAGAGCGAAAAAACACACGGCCAAAATAATAGCCAAAAGCCAATCGGTCTATCAAGGCGCATTAGGCGCAAATATGGTTTGGCAAAACTTGGCGCAAACCTATCGACCCAATTATCTTTGTTGGCATCGGCAATTTTTGTTTTTTCTTTTGTCATTTTTACCTTATAGAATTAACACAAACCATCATTCAAGGTTAGATATGCCTCGCACAAATAAAAATCTTATAAGAACCTTTGTAAATAATGATTTGCAGCAAGATGTAATGATTGATCTTGAGCGCAATAAAGCAAATCATCTCATCAATGTTTTACGTAAAAAAACTGGCGATGAGCTGATTATCTTTAATGGCATTGATGGTGCTTGGCTGGCGAGAATTGAAAGCGCTTCCAAAAAATCAGCAAATATTCTGCTTCTTGAGCAAATTGCCAAACAGCCAAAGCCTAGTAATATTTATTATGGCTTTGCGCCACTAAAAAAAGCTCGCCTTGACTATATGATGCAAAAAGCTACCGAAATGGGGGCTGGAATAATTCAACCCGTAATTACCCAATATACGCAAAATCCAAAGATAAATATCGATAAGATAAAAGCTAATGTGATTGAGGCGGCGCAACAATGTGAGGTGCTAAATCTGCCAGAAATTAAGCAACAGATAAACCTTAAAAACCTAGTTGAGAATTGGCAAGAAATTCATGGTGAGCGTAAACTTATATTGGCTGATGAAAGCAAGCAGGCAGGCTCACCTATAAAAACACTTCAGGACTTAAAGGCGCAAAAAATTGGCTTGCTGATTGGGCCAGAGGGTGGCTTTTCTGATGAGGAGCTAGAGTTATTGCATAGCAAGGATTTTATTGTGCCTATCTCCTTGGGTGAGAGAATTTTAAGAGCCGATACGGCGGCGGTTGCAGCACTTGCACTTATTCAGGCTGTAATAAATTTGTAACGTTCATCGGTAAAATACGATAAAAGACTTGCATCAAAGAAATTGGCTTTATATGAGTGGAGCTAGATTTTCTAAAAAATAGGTTTTGGCTTTATGGCTTTAAATAATATTGTTTCGCCGATGATAGAATCAAAGGCGGACTTAATCGAAGCTCTCTCAAAGGGCAACAAGCCAAAATCTGATTGGCGCATTGGCACTGAACATGAGAAATTTACCTTTTATAAAAAAGATAATTCGCCAGTTCCATATTTTGGCGAAAATGGCATTGAGACCTTATTAAAAGGCATTATGGCACTTGAGAATTGGCTACCTTTGCTCGATGAGGGCAATATTATTGGCCTTAAATGCCTAAATACAGGTGCGGCTATTTCGCTAGAACCGGGCGGGCAGTTTGAGCTTTCTGGCGCACCATTAAATAACGTGCATCAAACCTGTGCCGAAACTGCAACCCATCTAAAAATGCTTTCAAAAGTAGCTGAGCCGATGGGCATTGGGTTTTTGGGTATGGGGGTTGCCCCCACTTGGGGATTAGATGAAATTCCGCTTATGCCCAAAAGCCGCTATAATATTATGAAACCATATATGGAAAAGGTGGGCACACTTGGCACATCTATGATGATGCGCTCCTGCACCGTGCAGGTGAATCTCGACTTTTCTTCTGAGAGCGATATGGTGAAAAAGCTAAGGGTTAGTCTGGCGCTACAACCGATTGCCACCGCCCTATTCGCCAATTCGCCATTTCTTGATGGCAAGCCAAATGGGTATTTATCTTATCGCTCGCATATCTGGAAACATACCGATAATGATCGCACGGGCATGTTGCCATTTGCGTTTGAGGACGGCATGAGTTTTGAGCGCTATGTTGATTATGCGCTTGATGTGCCAATGTATTTTGTGATGCGAGATAAGAAATATATCAATGTTGCTGGCGAGAATTTCCGTGATTTCCTCAAGGGGGAATTACCGCAATTAAAGGGTGAAAAGCCCACTGTGCAAGATTGGGAAGATCATATTTCAACAATTTTCCCCGAAGTTCGCCTCAAACAATTTCTGGAAATGCGAGGAGCAGACGGCGCACCATGGGCAGAAATCTGCGCCCTTCCAGCGCTGTGGGCAGGAATATTTTACGACCAAACCGCTCTTGATGCGGCATGGGATTTGGTAAAAACTTGGAGCGAAGAGGAGCGCAATGATTTGCGCAACCAAGTGCCAAAAACTGCTCTAGATACAGAGTTTCGCAAAGGCAAAGTGCAAGATATTGCCAAGCAAATGGTTGATATTTCAAAAGCGGGATTGGTGGCTCGCAACCAGCTTAATGGCGAAGGCATGAACGAGGTGCATCATCTCGCACCGCTAGATTACACACTAAAAACTGGCAAGACGCTGGCACAAAGAATGCTTGAGCTTTATCATGGCAAATGGAATGGCGATATTTCTAGGGTGTTTACAGATGCGGCTTATTAGGGGGTTGCTCCTTCTACCCTTGGAGAGAAGGAAGAAGCTGCTTAAACACCCTCCGTTCGTCATTATCGGACTTGATCCGATAATCCAGAAAAATGCCGCAAGAGAATAATTTTGCTATAAATTTCAACGCCTTATGGATCTTCGGGTCAAGCCCGAAGATGACGAGGTGTGTGGTGAAGGTGGAATTTTGCGCAACGGAGTTATAAACTATAAAAAGTGGATAGATGCTGCGAATAAAATAGCAAACAACTACAAATAAACATCTTTCCTATGCCCAACAATAAGCACCAGAGCTATCATTTTTTCATGCTGGATTTCACAAATCAGGCAATAAGCGCCAACTCGATAGCGCCAGAAATACCCCAATTTTGAACCTTTTAATTGCTTGCCTAGCAATTTTGGATCTTTTAGCGGTTCAATGCGCTCTCTAAGATAATTTCTAATCCGTTTTGCATCAGTTGAGGAAATTTTTTTGAGGCTTCTAATGGCTTCTTGGCTTAACTCAATTGTCCAAGCCAAGTTCACGCTCCATCTCATCTAATGAAAATGTGCGGCTTTTTCCAGATTTTATCTTAGCTGATATTTTTTCAGCTAGATATAAATCTTCAAGCTCATCAAGATGTTCTTCAATAGCTTGTTTAATATAAAAAGTTTTTGTTCTACCTGTGCGTGCAGATAATGATTGCAAGCGAAGATATGTTTCGTCTGGCAATCTAATAGCGGTTTGTTTGCTCATGAAATATCTCCTGTTGGTATGCGTGTATACCATATTTTAGTGATTTTCAAGTACTGTTAAATTTCCTCAAAATAAAAACTCTAACGTCTTTGCGAGCATCTGCAAGATGCGTGGCAATCCAACAAAGATGCGACAGAGCTAATAGATTCTGGATTGTTACACTCACTATATTCGTTAGCAACGGCAAAATAACAAAATACTAAACACATAATAAATATACTTCGCTATTCCCATATTTACGTCTATCAATCAGCTCTAAGTCATCAGAAAATTCAATTTCCTGTCTTGCTTTTTCTTCTAAGATAATAATTGCACCATCAGCGATCCAGCCATTTTCAAGTGCTGCATTTAATGCTGCTTTGCCTAAGTTTTTGCCATAGGGCGGGTCGATAAATATCATATTAAATGGAATGCATTTTTCGTTTTTTCCAAGATTTAGCGCATCACGTTTAAGCAATCTTGCTTGCCCGCCAATGCCAAAACTATCAATGTGTGAGCGAATAAGTGAGCGTGCCTCAAGTCCATTATCAACAAAAACTACCTCACTAGCACCGCGCGAAATTGCTTCTATTCCCATAGCGCCAGTGCCAGCAAATAAATCTAGCACTCTTTGCTCTGAAAAATCATGATCTAAGCGAGACGAAATTATATTAAAAATAGACTGGCGCACCCGATCAGAAGTAGGGCGAATATCATCGCCTTTTGGAGAGGTGAGTTTTTTAGATCGAAATTTCCCCGCGATAATGCGCATTACTACCTGCTTGGCTTATGAGAGCGAGAAGAAGAACCTCTTGGCTTTCCGCCGCTAAAGGGCTTACCTCGCGGTTTGCCATCAGAAGACTTGCCGCCAAAAGACTTGCCATCTCTTGATCTGTCGCCTCTTGGCTTATCACTTCTTGGCCTGTCACCTCTTGGCCTGTCACCTCTTGGCCTGTCACCTCTTGGG
>Ga0256839_1001618_pt1 | contig 26854 bp, 13 predicted proteins | sample 354166metaG_FD_185968 | JGI IMG/M metagenome (GOLD analysis project Ga0256839, IMG submission 185968) | Hydrothermal vent microbial communities from Mid Atlantic Ridge, Atlantic Ocean - 354-166 | ecosystem: Environmental > Aquatic > Marine > Hydrothermal vents | place: Atlantic Ocean: Mid... | reverse complement strand
GTCACACAAGAGCAGCAAAAAGAAGAACACATTACAAATTGACATTACCAATGCCTGTAAAAGATGCAGATGGAACATGGAGAATGCCTCACCACATGAATATGACAACTGGTGAGTACAAAACAACAAAAGCGTAATTGATGATACGCATCGCAATTGACGCTATGGGTGGAGACTTCGGTCCTGAACCCATCATAGAAGGTGTAATACAGGCACTTGATGCAGAAATATTTTTGCCTATACTTGTAGGTGATAAAGAAGAAATATTAGAATTCCTCCCACAATACTATATTGATAAAGTTGAGTTTGAAGAAGCCTCAGATGTTATTGCTATGTCTGATGCAGCAACAGATGCACTAAAGCGTAAAGAGTCTTCTATCTTTAAAGCAGTTGAACTCGTACGAGATGGTAAAGCAGATGCTGTTCTCTCTGCCGGACACTCTGGTGCTACGATGACTACAGCGACGTTACGTATGGGAAGAATCCCCGGCATTAAAAAACCTGCACTTGCAACATTGATGCCAAGTATTACGAAAGATAAAACATTGGTCCTAGACGTGGGTTCTGTTACAGACTGTAAACCTGAAAACCTTTTTCAATTTGGAGCAATGGGTGAAGCCTATGCAGCTAAAATTTTGAAAATCAAAAATCCTAAAGTAGGACTTCTTGCAAACGGGAGTGAAGACTCTAAAGGTAATGAGCTTACAAAAGCAACCTTCCCTTTACTCAAAGCATTAGACGGATTCATCGGAAATGTAGAAGGAAAAGACATCTTTAATGGTAAAGTCAATGTGGTTGTCTGTGATGGTTTTACAGGTAACATTTTACTTAAGACTGCAGAGGGTGCAGTGTCTACTATCTTTGATTTGATGAAGCAATACATTCGTAAATCACTGCCTGCAAAAGTAGGGGCATTGATGATGAAGAAAAAAGTTTTTGGAAATATGAAAAAACAAGTTGATAAAGATGAGTATGGTGGTGCACCGTTACTTGGGCTTAAAGGTTGTGCCATTATTTCTCATGGAGCATCTAGTCCTAAAGCTATTAAAAATGCAGTATTTCAAGCTATATCCTATGTAGAATCTGATGTCAATACGACGATTGAAACACTTTTAGAACAAAGTAGTTAGACCACCCCTTTACTTGGATGCAAGTGTTCACTTGCTCCATAGAATTCTCTTCCTTTTAGAAGTTGCGTATTAAAATTATGCTAAAATAACGCTAACAATGTGTTAAGGATAACTATGTCAAAAATTTATGCCTCATTCAAATCGATAGGTGCCTATGTACCTGAGAGAATCTTATTAAATAGTGATCTTGAAAAAATGGTTGATACTACAGATGAATGGATTGTCAAACGTACAGGTATAAAAGAACGACATATAGCTGCAGAAGATGAAGTGACAAGTGATATGGGAGCAAAGGCCTGTGAACTTGCCCTTTCTCGTTCAGGAGTCTCAAAAGAAGAGATCGATTTAGTATTATGCGCAACGGTTACTCCTGATTATTTCAATATGCCCTCCACGGCATGTGTTATTTCAGATAAATTAGGCATTAGAGATGTGCAGGCATTTGATATTTCTGCTGCATGTAGTGGATTTGTCTATTTATTATCTGTAGCTAAGGCATTTATAGAGTCAGGTATGAAAAAAAATGTACTCATAGTAGGCGCTGAGAAGTTTTCTTCTATTGTTGATTATACGGATCGAAATACTTGTATATTATTTGGTGATGGTGCTGGTGCTGCAGTCATCTCTGCGACGAATAATAAAGAAGAAGGAATCATTGATTTACATGCATCAGCTGATGGTGCTTATGCTGATTTTTTAGTGACTCCTGCACCCGGAACAGTAAATCCTGTGAGCCAGAAAGTGCTAGATAAAGGGTTGAATTTCGTACAGATGAAGGGGAATGAAACGTTTAAGTTGGCCGTAAAAACATTGACTAAAGATGTCAAAGAGATACTAGCTAAAAATGAGATAGATTCTGCAGATATCCCTCACTTTATCCCTCATCAGGCTAACTATCGTATTATCAAAGCTGTCGGTGATGCACTTAAAATGAAAGAAGAACAAGTGGTACTTACTGTACATAAGTATGGAAATACTTCAGCAGCTTCTATCCCCATGGCGATTAATGACATTTGGGAGTCTGGTAGACTGAAAACTGGTGAGTTGATGTTGCTTGACACTTTTGGTGGAGGGCTTACTTGGGCTTCTGCACTTTTACCTTTTGCAGGGAAATCAAAATAAGTATTGATGAAAAGCACTCTTTATCTTGCCAAAGGCAAAGCTTTAGTGAGAGGAATTGAAATGAAGCTTTGCTTTGTTTCAAGGAGATATTAATGATAAAGATTGGATTTATCGGTGACATCGTTGGTAAACCTGGTCGCTTGATGATCAAACGACATCTTAAGCGTCTACAGCAAGAACACTTCATAGATTTTACCATTGCAAATTATGAAAATGCCTCTCATGGTTTTGGGCTAACAGAAAAGAACTGCATCGAACTCCTTGGCTATGGTGTAGACATGATGACAGGGGGAAACCACTCTTTTGATAAAAAAGAGATACTTGAGATATTTGATCAATATCCTCTAATCCGTCCTATTAACTACCCTAAAGAGACAGCAGGTACAGGGTTGTACCAAACTATACTGCTAGGACAAGAAGTTGCCATTATCAATCTTATGGGACATTACACTATGCCAATGGTTGATAACCCATTTACAATGATAGTGAAAGAGGTAGCTAAACTTAAAGTCCAAAATATTAAACATATCATTATTGATTTTCATGCAGAAGCCAGTTCCGAAAAAAATGCGCTTCGTCAAATGCTGAAAAAAGATGTTTCAGCCATTCTTGGGACACACACACATGTTGCTACAGATGACTTACAAGTAGTGGATGGCTGCTGTTATGTAACAGATGTAGGGCTAACTGGTTGTCGTGATGGCGTGATAGGTATGGATGATGCAGTTCCTATAAAACGTTTTTTAACCTCTCTTGGAGGACATTATGATGTGCCTGATGAGTGTAAAGCTATTTTTCAAATGGTGGTTTTTGAACTTGATGGTGAGGGGCGATGTGTGGGGGCAGAAAAGATTAAGATTCATGACGACAAGCCTAAGATAGTTACACAGGCATGGATAGATTAGCTATTACGTTTTATTCTTACTTTTTTAGGATCAAAAAGGGCAATAGCTTCTTTTACCATAGGTTCTTGGAGTAATGTTGACGGGTCTTTTTCTTTGGCTGCTTCAGTATCACCTGCATTTGGAGCGATACAAGAACTTTTCATTTCTATCTCTTCTATCATAGAGCTTGTATCGGCATCAGAGTGTGGAGGGAGAGGCTCAGATATGTTGGCAGGTTCAGGTACTTTATGGACTTCTGTATCTTGGGATTCGTTTGCTGTATTTATCGCAGTATCAGATACTTTTTTTTTAGGATTATTGACGATTTTAGTCTCGTATCCAAAACATTCTTTCACAAACATATTGATAACACCCCAGTGGGTGATGAGCGATTTTTTATCTTTCCCCTCAGCCATTGAACCCCAGCTAAGCTTATTATTTTCAAAACTTTCAAATGAAATATTACGTTCAAAGCATGCACCAAGATCATAATCTCTATCATAAATTTTTTTAATAAGTGTATCAAAGATTTTTTGATGAGGGCTAACTTCAGGTGTGTTTGGTACTATTTCTTCTTTTTCAGTTTCTACAAGAGGTTGTTTAGATACTTCTTTGGTTTTTTTATCTGTAGGGTCTGTAGTCTTTGGGTCTTTTTTAGAAATAGGTGTGAGTTTACTCTCAGGTATGGTAGCAATAATCTCATCTTCCGTAATCGTAATGACTTCAGGCGGAGCAGACATGTCTGTAGCGGGGCTGCTTACCATGATTTCAGATACTTCTACACCCTCAAGTTCTTTTTCAAGTCCTCGAATCATCGTATCTATATCTTTTATTTCCAATGACTCCATCATTTTAAAAAGAGCTAAAGAGAGTACAAAATCACCATCAGAGCCTAATGAAAGTAGTGCTTTACTCTCAGCAATGACTCTAAAAAAACGTTCGATAATCATAGGGGAAATTTTACCATTCCCCCCTAAGAGTAGTTCTTTAAGATACAGGGTAAGTTCATCAAGAATCATCTCTGCTTCATAGTCTGTCGCTAATTTTATAAATGCTAAAATATTAGAAGTATTTTTCATCATGATATCATTCAGTAATGTCTCTAAGAGACTAGGCTCAATAATACCAAGCATACCAGTAACTGTGTTTAAATCTACAAAATTTTTAGAATATACAATGGCTTGATCCATAAGTGTCAGAGAATCTCTAAGGGAACCTGCACCTGAACGTGCAAGTATATCTAAGGCATCTCGCTCGTATTCTATTTTTTCTAGATTTAAAATGTGTTCCAAATGTTTGAGTACTAAATTTTGAGGAATTTTTTTAAATCTGAAATGTTGTGTACGTGAGAGGATAGTAGCAGGTAACTTCAGAGGGTCAGTTGTAGCCAAAATGAATTTTACAAAACTTGGAGGTTCTTCGAGTGTTTTGAGTAAAGCATTAAAAGCTTGAGGTGTTAACATGTGTACTTCATCGATGATGAATATTTTGTAACGTCCTGAGCTTGGCTTGTATTTGGTATGTTCTATGAGGTCTTTGATGTCATCTATACCACGGTTACTCGCGGCATCCATCTCTATGATGTCCATATGTGCATTGTCTGCTGCCATGTTACAGTGCGTACAAACACCACATGGGTGTGAAGTAGCACCTTCTTCACAAAGTAGTGCTTTGGCAAAAATACGAGCAGTGGAAGTTTTCCCACTTCCTCTTAACCCAGAAAAAAGGTAGGCATGTGAGAGTCTGTTTCCATCGAGTGCAAGTGATAAGGTTTGTGAGACTGCCTCTTGACCTATAAGGTCATCAAAGCTTGTAGGTCTGTATTTTCTTGCTAGGGCCAAGGACACATAGACTCCTTTATTTTATTGGTATTATTGTAGTAGGTTTTTACTTTTGGTTGGTATAATTGGTTATAAATAATAAGAAGGATAGACATGAAATGGAAAGGTGGAAGAAAAAGTTCTAATGTAGAAGACAGACGTACAACATCTAGTGGCAGAGGAGGTGGCATGCCTTCTATGGGGACGATGATGATGTTATGGCCTATCGTAAAACCATTGTTACGTTCAAAGTTTGGTATGTTGATAGTGGGCATAGGGGCTGCTGCATATTTTATGGGATATAACCCCTTGGCACTTCTTGGTATGGGTGGCAGTATAGGTAAAACAACTGTTGCGAATGAAGCAAAAGACAATCAAATGTCCGACTTTATGAAAACCACACTGGGGTACACCGAAGAGGTGTGGAACACGGTGTTGCCTAAGTATGGTATGAAATACAGAGAACCCGTTATGGTACTTTACCGTGGAGGTACAAAAAGTGGATGTGGGTTTGCATCTTCAGCAATGGGACCTTTTTATTGTCCTGCTGATCAAAAAGTGTACCTTGACCAAAGCTTTTTTGAAGAATTGGCCAAGAACCATTCTGCTCCTGGAGACTTCGCTCAAGCATATGTACTTGCACATGAAGTGGGACATCATATACAAAACTTACAAGGGACATTGGCTAAAGTACAAAAAGCAAAACAAAGCTGGGGTGGAAGCAGTACAAAAGCCAATGCCTTACAAGTCAAAGTTGAACTCCAAGCGGACTGTTACGCAGGTGTCTGGGCTCACCATGCACATAAAAAGTTTGGTATTTTAGAAAAAGGTGACTTAGAAGAAGCATTAAGAGCAGCAGCTTCTATAGGTGATGATACTTTACAGAAGAAAGCAGGAAGATATGTAAATCCAGATGGATTTACGCACGGATCTGCAGCTCAGCGTATGGAATGGCTAAAGCGAGGGCTTGCCAGTGGAGATATGAGAGAATGTAATACATTTAAATAGGTTTTCTGAAGAGGGTATATTGCCAAATGTACCCTACAGACATATCTAACTCCTTCTTAGCTATAATCCTTCCAAGAAAATAATCACAATATAAGCGAGTTAACTATGAGTTACAATCCAAATGAGATTGAAGCCAAATGGCAAAAAAAATGGGATGATGAGAACGCTTACGAGCCTGATGATGCTTTAAGTAGAAAAAAGAAATACATTCTCTCTATGTTCCCTTTTCCCTCTGGTAGACTACACATGGGCCATGTAAGAAACTACGCCATTGGTGATGCTTTTGCACGTTACTACAGAAAACAAGACTTTAATGTACTACACCCTATTGGTTGGGATGCCTTTGGGATGCCTGCTGAAAATGCTGCTATTAAACACGGACGTCATCCTAAAGACTGGACGTATGCAAACATAGACTACATGAGAAAAGAGCTCAATACACTTGGACTTTCATTTTCAAAAACACGTGAGTTTGCTACTTGTGACCCTTTGTATACGAAGTGGGAGCAAGAGTTCATCATCAAGATGTTTGAAGAGGGTTTGCTTTACCGTGAGTCGACAACCGTGAACTGGTGTGAAGACTGTCATACCGTACTTGCAAATGAACAGGTAGAAGAAGGGTGTTGTTGGCGCTGTGACAATGAAGTAGAACTTAAAGAGATGCCAGGGTATTACCTAGACATCATTAAATATGCAGATGATTTGTTAGGTGATTTGAAACAGCTTGAGGGTAAATGGCCTAACCAAGTACTTACGATGCAGAGTAACTGGATAGGGAAGTCTCAAGGGCTTGAGTTTGACTTTGAACTATCTGAGGCTTCTAAGGTGAAACTGGGTGGGAACTTTGAGAAGTACACCGTCTTTACTACCCGTCCAGATACGATTTATGGTGTGACGTACTCTGCATTGGCTGCGGAGCATCCTATTACGAAATATCTTTTAGACAATGATTTGTTGTCATCTGATGTGGCAGAAAAGATAGTTACAATCACCAACATGACAGAGATAGAACGTGCCAAAGAGGGTAAAGAGGGGTATGATTTAGGTTTAACGGTGATACACCCTTTAACCAAAGAAGAGATACCTGTATGGACAGCAAATTTTGTACTTGCGTCTTATGGTGGGGGTGCAGTCATGGCAGTACCAGCGCACGATGAGAGAGATTTTGAGTTTGCTACCAAATATGACTTGCCTATAAAAAAAGTGATAGCTGGTGGGGATGAACTGCCGTATATACTAGAGGGTAAGTTGGAAAACTCAGAAGCTTTTAATGGTCTAAAAAATGTAGAGGCCAAAGCTCAAATCATCGCACATTATGAAGAGCAAAAACTTGGTAAAGGTACCACTAACTATAAGCTAAGAAACTGGGGAATTTCACGTCAACGTTACTGGGGAGCGCCTATCCCTTTTGTGCATTGTGAGGATTGTAGTTTGGTAGCTGAAAAGGTAGAAAATTTACCTATTGCATTACCTGATGATGTAGAGATAACAGGTGAGGGAAACCCACTAGAAAAACACCCAACATGGTCTAACTGTGCTTGTCCTAAGTGTGGTAAGGATGCGAAGCGTGAGACAGATACTTTAGATACTTTTGTGCAGTCAAGCTGGTATCAGTTCCGTTATGCAACCAATCCTAAGAAATGGAATGAGACAGGTATAGACAAGGAAGAGGCGAATTATTGGTTAGGAGTTGACCAATACATCGGTGGGATAGAACATGCCATTTTGCACCTACTCTACGCCCGTTTCTTTACGAAAGTACTACGTGACCTTGGATACCATGACATAGATGAACCTTTTGAGAATCTGCTTACCCAAGGTATGGTACTCATGGATGGGGCAAAAATGTCTAAGTCTAAAGGGAACACGGTTGACCCAGATGCCTTAGTAGAAAAATATGGTGCAGATACGGCAAGACTTTTTACCCTTTTTGCAGCACCTCCTGCAAAAGAGTTAGAGTGGAATGACTCTGCAGTGGAGGGTGCATTTAGGTTTATTAAAAAACTTTACGATAGAAAGGCTAAAGTAACAGGTAAAACACTACCAAATATTGACCAAAGTAGCTTAAGTAAAGAGAGTAAACTCGCACGCGTAAAAGTCTATGAAGCCTTGCAAAAGTCTACTGATGTCTATGAAAAAACATTTGCTTTTAATACATTAATAGCAGCCTGTATGGAAGCACTCAATGCACTTGACAAACAAGACAATGCTGAGGTGTGGACAGAGGGAATGTATATTATGCTGAACCTCTTAGAGCCTATTATACCTCATGTGACAACTGAACTTTCAGAGTTGTTATTTGATAGAGATAATTTGGGGGCTAAACTTGAAGTAAAAGAAGAGGTATTTGTACAAGATAGTATTTTGTATATGGTGATGATAGGTGGTAAAAAGCGTACAGAAGTTGAAGTAAGTCCTTCAGCATCAAGTGATGAGATTTTAGCTATTGCAAAAGAAGCAGGTGCGAAGTGGTTAGAAGGTATGACCATCGTAAAAGAGATAGTGGTACCTAACAAACTGGTTAACCTCGCAGTAAAACCACAATAATAAAGAAAAAAGTGAGAAGATGAAAAATATACTTATTGTACCCATATTGTTATTGGTATTAAATGCTTGTGGATATAAACCCTCTTCTCATATGATAAAAAATATTTTTACAGATACAGTATATGTGGAAGTGATAGTCGATAGAGTTGAACCAGAAAATGCACCATTTATTAAAGATGAAATGAACCGTTTAGTGTATACACGTTTTAAAGGTAGAGTGGCTAGTAAAGCTGAAGCAAAAAGTCAGATTAGGATAGCATATGCAGGAAGTACGTATGCCCCACTTGCTTATCAAGATGGGTATGTAACACGATATAGGGCAAATATACGTGTGCATTTTACTATGGTCAACAAAGAAGGTAAAAGCACTAAGCTTATTACTTCCATTGTGGAATCTGATATTGAGGCTTCTTCGCTTACCTCTTCAACCCTTCGGATAGATGCTATTCGTAAAGGTTTGGAGAAGGCGTTGGATGAATTTTTAGCATATGTAAGTGCTAAAGGAATGCTAAAAGAAGCTAAGTGATGCAGGATTTTCAAACATTTATTGAGGGGAAACCACTGTATTATAAAGAGATAGATCATAAACGAGTACATCATGCATACAGTCTGTTAAAACCACATATTATACATCCAAGGACAGTACATATTGTAGGAACGAATGGAAAGGGTTCCACTGGACGTATACTCGCACATCTTGCATATCACAGTGGACTTCGTGTTGGACACTTTTCTTCTCCTCATATTTTGAAGTTTAATGAACGCATATGGATAAACGGAAGGGATAGTTCAGATGAAATGCTAGAACTTGCACATCAAAGGCTTTTTACTGTTTTAGGTCAAGAGATGAGTGAAAGTTTGAGTTATTTTGAATATACCACACTATTGGCTTTGGTTGTCTTTGAAAATTGTGATTTGAGGATACTTGAAGCGGGTCTTGGTGGGGAGTTTGATGCAAGCAATGTATGCGATAAAGAGCTGAGTATTATTACGCCTATAGGGTTAGACCATCAGACATTTTTGGGTGAGACGATAGAAGAGATAGCTGGAACAAAGATACGTAGTATTCAGAAAAAGGCCTTATTGGCTTTACAGCCTTACCCTGAAGTAATTGTTGTAGCAAAAGAAATAGCTTTGAAAAAAGAAGCAGAGCTTTTTATCTATGATAAAACAGATAAAATGCGTGAACAGTTACTCAGTATCTTGAAAGAAAAATCTTGGGTAGATTACCTTGTAGACAATGCGAGTGTAGCGTTGAAAGCTTTAGATATATTAGGTATAAAGTATGATATGGATGATTTGCTTACCGTAGAATTGTTTGGACGTTTTTATGCCTTAACGGAGAAAATACGCATAGATGTCGGACACAATCCTTTAGCTGCATCTGCCATAGAAAAGGTTTTAGATGGAAAAGTGATACTTATTTATAATTCTTTGGATGATAAGGATTATGAAGAGGTGTTACGTATACTCCAACCTAAAGTAAAACATGTAGAGATTATCGCCATTCGTGCACAACGTTCGGCAACACAAAAAGAGATAGAACAAGCACTAAATAGGCTAGGTATACCATATAGTGATTATAAGGGAAACATACAAAAAAATGAAAATTATTTAGTATTTGGTTCTTTCTATGTGGTTGAAGAATTTTTAAAGAGGTTTCATGTATCAAAGTAATATCTATGAGTATCTGGAAGGATTAGAAGAAGAAAAACTACTTATTTGTAAAGATGATAAAGAAGCTTTACAAATACGTGATGTAGCAGAATTATTAGGGTTTGAACCATTTGTTTTACCTGATTTACGTGTCTTCGTTGGTGAAGATTTACGTGCGTATGATGAAGAAATTCAGGCATTTTTGATCACTTTGGCAACCTATTATGAGAGTAAGAAGAAAAAAGTCCTTATCTCTCCTGTACGTACCTTGCTTGTAGCATTTCCAAAAGAGCAATATTTTGACAAACAGACTATTGAGTTTGGAGAGACACTGTCATTGCAAACATTAAAAGAGACACTGTACTATTGGGGGTATCACTTTACGGACATAGCTGCAAGTCGTGGAGAAGTCTCTTTCCGTGGGGATATTATAGATATTTTTCCTATAGATGCCACAAAACCCTATCGAATTTCTATGTTTGATGAAGAGGTTGAGACGATTCAACATTATGATGAAAATACACAGAAACGTTTGCCTGAGGAATTGGAATCATTTACATTTACATCTTCATTTTTAGCCTTGAATAAAGAAGAGTATGAAGCCTTAAAAATACGGACAGAACAAAGTAAGTATGATACATTTGTCAAAGATATAGATTCATTGGGGCTTTGGCACTTGGAAGAATTGGCAGAAAATGCACTGGAACATTTTTCAGGTATTTGGGCATCTTCTTTGGATGATGAACTTAAAGAGATATATGAACTCTCAGAACCTTTAATTCCTCGTAAGTCATTTTTGCTGCCTGCTATACCTGAAGGGTTGAAATATCGTGATTTAGAAGCGGTCAATCATAATAAACTTTTGGAATCTCATAAAGAAAAAGAGATTATTATTGTTGCTAAAAATGAGAGTATTGTACGTGGTTCAGAATTGGACAGTTTTGAGAATATACAGTTTGTGTATCAAGAAGGTATTGTCAATATTCTTGGGGCAGATAGACTTATCTTATCACTGAATAAACCACTTAAACGTAAAAAAGTGAAAAAAGCATCTATTATTTTAGATGAGTTAAAACCTGGTGATTATGTGGTACATGAAAATTACGGTGTGGGGATATTTAAGGGTATTGAAAAAAGAGAGGTACTTGGCTCCTTATCGGAGTTTGTAGTTATGCATTATCAGAATGAAGATGCTTTGCTCATACCCGTGGCAAACTTAGAGGTGATAGACCGTTATATGGCTGAGGGGGGTGCTTTGCCTATACTCGACCGTATGGGTAAGGCAAGTTTTAAAAAGCTTAAAGCCAAAGTAAGAGAGAAACTGTTTGCTATCGCTTCTCAAATTATCAACCTTTCTGCACAACGCCATTTAAAAAAAGGTATCAAACTTAAACGCAATATGGAAGAACATGCTATTTTTATGTCTGAGGCAGGGTTTGTTCATACCGAAGACCAAGAACGCGCTATTAATGATATGTTGGATGATATGAGTTCTGGGAAAATGATGGATAGACTTCTCTCCGCAGACGTTGGCTTCGGTAAAACAGAAGTAGCAATGAATGGGATGTTCATTGCGGTGAAAAATGGGTATCAAGCCATGATGATAGCGCCTACCACACTTTTATCATCACAGCATTACAAGTCTTTAAAAGAGCGTTTTTATAATCATGGCATACGTATAGCAAAGCTAGACAGGTTTTCAACAGCAAAAGAGAAAACCCTTACGTTGAGAGGACTAGAAGAAGGTACTATAGATGTGGTTGTAGGAACACATGCCCTGCTGAAAGCAAAGTTTAAAAACTTAGCGCTTGTGGTTATCGATGAAGAACATAAGTTTGGAGTGAAACAAAAAGAAGCACTCAAAGAGATAGCCATAGACGTGCATCTTCTTTCTATGTCTGCTACACCTATACCACGTTCTTTAAATCTTGCGCTCTCTGAGGTGAAAAGTTTCTCTGAAATACTCACGCCTCCTACAGAACGTCAGGGGGTAAGAACATTTGTAAAATCGTATGATGATAAAGTCATCAAAGAAGCCATACTTCGCGAGATGCGTAGAGGTGGACAGATATTTTATGTGTTTAACTCCATTGCCGGTATAGAAGAGAAGAAAAAAATACTGTTAGACATACTCCCTAAACTTCGCATAGCAGTGTTGCACTCTAAGATTTCAGCCAAAGAGACGGAAGATGAGATGATGCTTTTTGAAGATGGAGAGTATGATGTACTGCTCTCTACTTCCATCGTAGAGTCAGGCATACATATGCCTCATGCCAATACCATGATAGTCGATGGAGCAGATAATTTTGGTATAGCAGATTTACACCAGCTTCGTGGTCGTGTTGGTCGTGGAGGGAAAGAGGGCTATTGTTATTTCATGGTCACAGACAAAGAACGCCTTACTGATAATGCAAAGCGTCGTTTGGTTGCACTGGAATCTCACTCAGACTTGGGGAGTGGTGCTGTGCTGGCTTTCCATGATCTTGAGATACGTGGTGGGGGTAACATCATAGGTGAAGCACAGTCTGGGCACATTAAGCAGATAGGGTATTCTCTTTATTTACGTATGCTTGAAGATGCTATTAAAGAACTCTCAGGACAAGACAAAGAAGTAGCGCATACGATAGATATGAAACTTTCTATTGACGCGTATTTAAATGAAGAACTGATAGAAGAGGACAGATTGCGTTTAGAACTTTACAGAAGGCTTTCTCTTTGTGAAACTACGGGTGAAGTGTATGAAATAGAAGCAGAAATAGCAGACAGGTTTGGAAAACCAGACACTATAACCAGACAATTTATTGATGTCATTGTGATGAAGGTTTTAGCACGCCAAAAAGGGATAAGTAAAGTTTCATCTTATGGAGAAAATGTGTTTATTGAATTTAGAGACGAAGATAAAGAACGAGTGGTATTGAAAGCAAACTCTAAAGATGATGACGACATCATTGCTACAGCGATGGGATATTTGAAGAAGTAATTGGTTAAAATAACTTTTAAATATATATAAAGGTCAGTTGTGACACTCGAAGCAGATATTTTAAAAGGTAAATATTTTCCTAAGGGAAGTAGAGCGAGACTTAAAGCAGTGATGCTTTCTCTTTTGGTCTATTTACCAGTACTTGCTATGGTGTTTGATTTTTATGAAAGTGTAACATATGGCTATAAGACAATGCAACTCATTGAACTTATCACATTATTTTTGCTTTATGGATTCTATATACTTTTTCCACGATATATCGGATTATCTAAGATTACACATGTTATCTTGGCTATTTTTACTATTTTTTTATTGATAACTTTGGTTGTCCCAGATAAAAATGCAGAGTTTTCTTTGTTATGGTTTAGTATGCTAGCTGTTATTTCTTTCTTTTTTTTAGGAAAAAGTCAAGGGGTTATTTGGACAATAATCATTTCTTTATCACTGTCCATTTTAGTGTTATTGTCTCTTTTGGGTTGGATTGTCCCTTTATATGAGAATGCACTGTTAGCCCAAGTTATACTTGCATACTTGGTTTTTGCTTATATCATATATATGATAGAAAAAGAACGAGAAATGTATGAAGATGAATTAAATGGATCATTAGAGAAGAACAAACTTCTTTTCAAGGAAGTACATCATCGTACGAAAAACAACATGCAAGTGATGATGGGACTTTTGGAAACACAGTCTTTCAGAATAGAAGATCCCAAATATAAAAAAATGTTTCATGCCCATGTTGATAGAATAAAAGCTATGAGTTTTGTCCATGAAAACCTTTATCAAGGGGGGTCCTTTGAAGAAGTGGATATGCATACTTACCTTACCGAAATTTTAGATAATCTACAAAAAATAACACAACATACCATTATCTCAGATATAGACTATATGACTTTAGGAGTCAATGACAGTATCAATCTAGGGCTTATTGTCAATGAAGCTGTAAGTAATGCCATAGAACATGCATATAGTGCTGGCGTTGGCCACATAGATGTCACGCTAAAGTACCTTGGAAAACGTTGTGTCTTAAGTATAAAAGATGAAGGAGTTGGTCTTAATACCGAAAAAGAATACCAATCTTTGGGTATGACACTCATAGAAGACTTGGCGGCATCTTTACCCTATGGAAAGTTAGAGATAAATGTTGAACATGGAACACATATACAAATTTATTTTGATGCCAAGGAGAGCAAATGACAAAGTTACCTCAAAATGTACTCATCATAGAAGATGAAGCCATTACACAGCGTTATCTTAAAGATATATTGGGCCAATATAACCTAAACAGTGTTGAATGCTATGATAATGCACAAGATGCATTGGCACATATGAAAACAAGAAACTATGACATGATACTGATGGATATAAACATTAAAGGTCCTATGGATGGTATACAACTAGCCAGAGAGATACTACGTACCCGCACTGTTCCCATCATATTTATCACGGCACACAGTGATAATGAGACGTTTCAAGAGGTGCTTGAGCTTTCACCTTATGGGTTTATCCCTAAACCTTTTTCCTCCCAAGATGTGGAAGTTGCACTCCAGTTAGCCCACAAAAGATTTCTTGCACATAAAGAAAAAGTACAAACAGAACAAGTGGAAGAGACGGTTGACAGTATTGAAATTACTGAACATTATATCTATTCTAAAACAGAAAAAACACTTTATTTTGATGACACTCCTGTCAAACTTAATGCAAAACAAACTATACTTATAGAAATGTTAAGCTCTAACTTGAATAATTCTGTAGATTATGACAGTCTTACTATGGCAATATGGGAGAATGACTATATCGCAGATTCTGCACTCCGTACATTGGTCTATTCTGTACGTAAACTTCTTCCTGATTTACCTATTTCCTCTCATAGTAAAGTGGGGTATTCTCTTAATAGAGAGATTAAAGAGTAAAACTATTCAATAAATATTAAATTATGTAACACTATGTAACATAATTTAATAGAAGCATTTATATGTTTTTTAATTAATTCATTCTTCCTATTTATTAATATAATATTATATATTATTAGAGTAATTTTACTTTTTCGGGGGAGATATAAATGATAAAGAATACTTTTTGTCATGGAGCAAACTATATTAAAAAATTTATAGTGAGTGCCATATTATTGACATTATTAGTAACAGGACAGGTTTTTGCCGCAGATATGCAGCCAGTGAGTTTCACAGACAGTCGTGACCCTGTGCCATCAGGGGGACTGATAGATTATATCGTTGAATTTAAAAACAATGTGCCTGTAGAGGCTATTAATCCAGAACTTAATGTCAGTATACCTATAGGCTTTAGCTTTATTTCTGTAAGTAATCCAGGTCCTGGTGTATGTAACCAAGAAGGAAATCAACCTAGCCAAGGCTTGCCAGGAGATCAAGTACGATGTACGGCAGCTACATTTCCAGGAAGTACCTCCTATGATATTAATATTACACTGCGTGCACCTATTGTTGCGAATCCAACAGTATTTACTTCAACAGCGACTGTAACAAGTGATGTTGAGGTAAACACAGCAAATGACAGTGAATCAGTGATTACGACGGTCATAGAAGGTGCAGATTTAAATTTGACGAAGACAAGTAGTCCAAATCCTGTGATTGCTGGGGGGATAGTGACGTATCAATTTGATGTGCAAAACCATGGACCTCATAGTGCAGAAAATGCAACATTAACAGACACACTTCCTCCAGGATTAACATTTGTTGCAGACAATGCAGATCCAGCAGCAGATAATGATGCAGAATGGACATGTTCAGCAGTAGGTCAAGATATTACATGTGCGGGTCCAAATGTAGATGTAAATGTCACAAGTACATTTTATTTTAGAGTGCAAGTTACAGATTTTGTGGGAGACATCATTAATGCAGCTACTGTGACTTCTGATACTTTAGAAGTGGCGCCGAGTGACAACACAAATACAGATGACTTGAATGTCTCTGCTGGTACAGATATGATGATAAACAAAGCAGTAGTCACCTCACCTGTCATCGGAGGGCAAAATGTTACATTTACTTTAGATGTAATCAACAACGGGCCTCTTCCTGCAGATGATGTTAATATTACAGATATTTTACCTGCTGGATATACAAATATAACTGCAAGTGGAACAGGTTGGACGTGTGATGTAACAGGAAATCCATCTATCACATGTACGAGAGATGCTACACCGATGGCATCTGGACTCACTGAGACTATTACGATTGTTGCACAGGCACCTCTCGTGTTGGGGGTAGTGTCACATCAAAATTCTGCTAGTGTAGAGACAACAACAGCAGATGCGTTACCTGCTAACAATACAGATACTGTTACGTATGATGTTAACCCTGATAATGCAGATTTAAGTTTGAGCAAATCTAAGGGCCCTAATCCTGTGGCGGTAGGGCAAAACATGACCTCTACCATACAAGTGCATAATAATGGTCCAAGAGTAGCAACTCCTGTGCAAGTATCTGATTTACTCTCAAGTAGTGAGAGTTATGTAAGTTCTGCTGGGACTGATTGGAACTGTACGCATGATGGTGCAACCACAGGGGGTCTTGTGATTTGTGATTACGCCAATGCTTTGGCAGTAGGTGCTTCCGCCCCTACGCTTACTATCATCACAAAAGCAGAAGTAAATGGTACCATAGAAAATACGGCATGTACGGGAGGAAGTAACGGAACACTCCCCCCAGATGCAAACGATACAAATGCGGCAAATAACTGTCAAGTTGCAAATACTATAGGTACAGGAGACGGTAATACTACAGCAGGTGTTACAGATATACGCGTTATTAAAACCACAGACGATACACTGATTACTGTTGCAGAAGATAGTTTTTCTTACATAATAAATGTGAAAAACATAGGCACAGATGTGGGTGAGTCTGTAGAGTTTCGTGACACTATACCTCAGTATGTTTCTGCGTTAAACGGAAGACCTGCGACTACACTTACTGCTGTGACAGATAAAGCGGGGGCTACTTGTACGGTTACGAGTGCGTTGGTTGTATGTGATTTGGGTGATATGGCTGTCAATGATGAAGTAAATGTTACCATCACAGTAGCTAGACCTATGGCAGATGGTACACTTACAAATACTGCCTCTGCATACTCTCTCTTGACAGGGGATACAGACAGAACGAACAATGAAGACTCTGTGCAAGTCACAGTCAATCCTGTGGCAGATATAGAGTTAGTAAGTAAATTGATTACACCTAATCCCGTTTTGGCAGGAACAGAAGCAACGTATACAATACAAATCCGTAATAACGGCCCCTCTACAGCTGTAGATGTAAACCTTACAGATATTTTTTCTGGTGAAGCTTTTACTTTTATCTCTGTCTCCTCCCCTGTAGGTTCTTGTGTATTTGACAATGGCACAACCACGCTCAATTGTAGTATGGGAGATATACCTTCAGGAACAACACACTCTGTTTCTATGATTGTTCGACCAGACCATTTGGTGCCTGCCCCTGTAAACTGGGAGATAAACAATACCGCTACAGTCACTATGGCAACTTTAGATTCTAACCTGAGCAACAATGAAAAAAATGCAAGTTTACAAGTACATGAGGGTGAAGTTGATTTAGCTATAGAAAAAAGTGAATCACCAATATACCATGAACCAGTCTCCTATGACCCGAACAATCTTGCATCTAACCTTATTGTGTATCATATAGAAGTGCAAAATCATGGTCCATCACTGGCTACTGACATACGTTTTGTAGATAGAGTGTTAAGTGTCTCGCCAGATGTCAATCAAAATTTAACATTTATAAGAGATACGTCTAACGCAGATGGTACAGATGATGGTACGTCGGTGTGTACCGCACCAGCAAGTAACCCCTTTACTCCTGATGTGGCAGCACCACCTATAGAGTGTAATATCGCTCAATTACCAGCTGGAGACTCGTATTCGAGATATATTGTGTTCCATATAGATGATGCTCCACACTTGGTATCTGGAGATGTGTACAATGATGAAATCAATGTGACTTCAAGAGAAATAGAACTTTTACTGGGCAATAATGTAGAAGATGAAAAAACCACAGTACGTGTGCTTACTGATCCTCAGATCGTTAAAACGGTATCTAAACCGACAGTAGAAGTGGGAGAAAACTTTACGTATACTCTTACAGTAACAAACAATGGACCGGGGTATAGCCCTCAAACAGATATCACCGATAACCTTCCTGCAGACTTGGTGCTGACAGGTACACCAACAGCAACACAGGGGACATGTACGGGAAGTGCAGGCAGTACAAGCTTTACATGTAATGTCGACTCAGCAGACGGGACATTACATAGCCAATTTGGTGATCCAGGTGGTATCTCTGAAGTGAACATTACTGTGCCAGTACGTTTCATAGCGTATCCAGGAGCAGGAGCAGTTATCAACACTGCGAATGTGACAACCTCAGGTCCAGATGATAACCCAAATAACAATGAATCTAATGCTTCAGTCAATGTGCTAGCACCACTTCATATAGGTAATTATGTCTGGGAAGATAGAGATGCAGACGGTGTGCAAGACGGAAATGGCCCAGGGATTAATGGGGTAACAGTTAATCTTCTTGATGCGTCAGGCACTATAATTCAAACAACAGTCACTGCGAATGATGGGAGTAATGATGGTGCTTATGGATTTGATTTAAATACTTCAGGAGATTATAGGGTACAGTTTGTTACCCCTGCTGGATACCGTATCACAACGCAAAACAATGGCGATGATACTTTAGATTCAGACATTAATACAACGGGATATACAGGGCTAGAAACATTGAATTATGGAGATAATAATTTAACGTTTGATGCAGGATATTTTAGAGTAGCTGCTATTGGTGATAGGGTTTGGATAGATGACAATGGTAATGGGCAGCAAGATGCTGGAGAGTTGGATGTTTCTGGTGTTGATGTACGTCTTTATGATAGTAATAATGTACAAATCACTACGGATATTGACGGTAATGTATTTGGTACCGCAGGTGTTATTACAACCGATGCTTCTGGAAATTATAATTTTACAAACCTTAGACCAGGAAACTACCATGTAGAGTTTGATAAAACGACCTTACCTCCAGGATATGTCTTCACTACACAGAATGCATCAGGAACAAATGCAAGTAATAATAGTGATGCAAATACTGTTACAGGTATCACCGCAAATACCAACTTAACATCTAATGAAACAGATAATCGATGGGATGCAGGTATATTCATCCCTGTAAGTATCGGTGACCGTACTTGGTATGATGTGAATGGTAATGGTATTCAAGATGTTGGAGAAGCAAATTTATCTAATGTGGGTGTGGCTTTATTCCTCTCTGATGGTACGCCTGTGACTACTGATTTAAATGGAACAGCACTACAGACAACAACCGATGCTAATGGCAGTTACTTGTTTGAGAATTTAAAACCTGATACCTATTATGTACAGTTCACGGCACCTGCCGGTGGGTATGTTTTAACCTTGCAAGATCAAGGTGGAGATGATACCAATGATTCTGATGCCAATGCAGGTACTGGAAATACAGGAAACTATACACTAAACTCAGGTGATGATGACTTGAGTGTGGATGCAGGTTTCTATATCCCTGTACGTCTGGGGGATAGAGTTTGGGTAGATAGAAACTATAACGGGCTACAAGACAATGGCGAATTAAATGTCTCAGGTGTAACTGTAACGTTGGTAACAGATGGTGTCACTGTCGCAGAAACACGTATCACAGATGCCAATGGAACATACCTTTTTGATGACTTGGCACCAGGACATCAATATAGTGTAGAATTCTCTAACTTACCTGTGGGATATAAATTTACACAGCAAGATATAGGTGGAGATGATACTATTGATTCTGATGTAAATGCTACGACAGGAAGAGCTTCAGGACAAACTTCCATTGTTATTTCAAATGATGAAAATCTTACTTTTGATGCAGGGATTTATTTGCCTGTAGTCATAGGTGATAGGGTATGGGAAGATGCAAATGCCAATGGTATCCAAGATGGTGGCGAAACAGGTATTGATGGTGTAGGTGTAGAACTTTATATCGATGGTGTGGCATCTGGTATTACGACAACCACAGCAGGTGGTGGGTTATATAGCTTTGTAGATTTATTACCAAACCATAGTTATTCTGTAGCCTTTACATCTTTACCTTCTTCGGTCAAACCGTATAATATCACACTCACAGATGCAGGAACTAATGATGCGTTAGACTCTGATATCGTTGCACTAAATACACCGATACAGGCAACACCGATACTCTTCTCTGGTGATGCCAATGAAACATTAGATGCAGGTTTTTACCGTACTGCTTCTATGGGTAATAGAATTTGGATAGATGCCAATGGAAATGGGTTACAAGATGGTGGAGAAAGTAATGTGCCAGGTGTGACAGTACGTCTTTATGATGTTGCGACCAATACACTACAAGATACCAATATCACAGATGCAAATGGTTTGTATCATTTTGATAACTTAATTCCTGCTTCATACTATGTGATAGTTGACAGTACCACTTTACCTGCAGGATATGTCTTTACTCAACAAAATGTAGGGGGGGACAATGCAGTTGATTCAGATATCAATGCAAGCACAGGACGTTCAGACAATGTCACCCTCGTCTCAAATCAAGATGATAACAGTACAGATGCAGGTATATACATTCCCGTAGAAGTAGGAGATCGTATTTGGGTAGATACCAATGCAAATGGGATACAAGATGGTGGAGAAGTAAATTACAATGGTGAGATAAATGTGACGCTTATTGACAACAATGATCCAACAAATACTTATACTGTGACAACACTTAATGGGGATTATAACATCACAGGAGTGAGACCGGGGAATTATCATATAGAATTTACAGTACCTGCGGGTTACAGTCTTAGTCCAAATGATATAGGTGGGGATGACAATATTGACTCTGATGTTTCTGGCACAACCACTGGTAATTTTGACCTAGTCTCTGGAACCAATCAATACACATGGGATATGGGACTCTACCAAGGTGCAAGCATAGGAGACAGGATTTGGCTTGACCAAAACCTTAATGGTATTCAAGAAGCAGGGGATATAAATTATACAGGTGCGATAGATGTTACTTTACGTGATGCAGGTGGTGCACAAATTCAAACACTGACTACAACTACAGGAAGTTACCTCTTTACCAATGTCGTACCAGGCGATTACTATGTTGAGTTTACTTTACCAGCAGGATATGTTCTTTCTCCAGAGAATGCAGGGGGAGATGATACACTTGACTCTGATGTCAATAGTACGCTTAGAACCGCAGTGACTACACTTATTTCAGGTCAAAATGATGTATCGTGGGATATGGGTATCGGATTGATTGATTTTAGTGTCACTAAAGTACAAAGTGGAGGAGCTAACCCAGTCATGGCTGTAGGAGACTTGATTACTTACAGCATTGAGGTGACAAACACGGGAACAGTGAACCTTACAGATATCAATGCCACAGAGAATTATCCAGGAATAGGTACAGGAACATTAGGTGTACCCACTGAGAGTATTTCAGCAAATGCAGTACTGGATGTAGGAGAAACTTGGACCTACACTGCGACCTATGAAGCCACACAAGCAGATGTAGATGCAGGGTTAAATCTTGTCAATGTTATCAGCATAGATACAAATGAAACGGGTAGCAAAGATGCAAATGCAAGTACCCCTGTTGGAGGAAATCCAGATTTTAACGTGACTAAAGTACAAACAGGTGGCCCTAGCCCTGTGACTACTATAGGTGATGTTATCGTTTATACGATTACGGTTGAAAACAATGGTACAGTAAGTCTTACAGATGTGAATGCTACAGAAAATTATCCTGGTACTGGAGTTGGGACATTAAGTGCTCCTACAGAGAGTGGAACTGTAAACAGTATTTTGGATGTTGGTGAAACATGGACGTATACAGCAACCTACGAACCAACTCCAGCAGAAATTGATGCAAGTTTAGATCTTGTAAATGTAGTGAGTGTGACTACCAATGAAGTAGGTCCACGAGAAGACAATGAAACAACGCCTGTAGTAGGGTATCCTGACATGAACGTAACAAAAACACAAACAGGTGGCCCTAACCCTGTATCGTTAGTAGGTGATGTAATCGTCTATACTATCACGGTTGAAAACAATGGAAGTAAAACCTTAACAGATATCAATGCTACAGAGTTTTATCCAGGTGCAGGAACTGGTACATTAAGTGCTGCTACAGAAAGTGCTGTAACAGATGGCATGATACAAGTAGGCGAAGTATGGACATATACTGCAACCTATACCGCAACACAGGCAGATTTGGATCTAGGACTTGACCTTGTGAATAGAATCAGGATTGATACAAATGAAACAGCTCCTAAAGAAGACACGGAAGTTACTCCTGTGTTAGAAGAACCTATTATTGTACTTGAAAAATCTACCAATGGCATAGACGCAGATGCTGTTGCAGATGCTGTCACATTGAATGATGGAGATGCTGTAGTTTGGACCTATGAGATGAACAATACAGGAAATGTACCATTGACCAACATTACCTTAGTAGATAATAAAGAAGGTGTGATTAGCTGTCCAAGTACAACATTGGCAGTGGGGGCATCCATGACATGTACGAAAAATGGGACAGCAGTTGTTGGAGATTATGAAAATATTGCTACTGTTACTGGTTCAGCACCAAGTGGACGGAAAGTAGATGACACAGATCCAAGCCATTACAGAGTTGCTGAGCCACGTTTTAATTATCCAGCAATTGACATAGAAAAAGCAACCAATGGTGTAGATGCAGATGCAGCCATTGATGCTGTGGTGCTCAATGAAAATGATGCTGTTGTGTGGAGCTACGTAGTACGTAACAGAGGAAATATTGAGTTAAATAATATTAAAGTTGAGGATAATAAGGAAGGTATCGTTACTTGTCCTTCTACTACACTTGCTATAGGGGCATCAATGACATGTACATCTAAAACGGGTGTTGCAGTTATAGGTAATTATGCAAACATTGCATCTGTAACAGGTACACCACCAAGTGGCTTTGATGTCAATGATACAGACCCAAGTAACTACAGAGTCACTCCAACAGTAGCAGGAGCAGCCATCGATGTCGAGAAAGCAACCAATGGTGTGGATGCAGATACTGCAAATGATGCAGTGATACTTACAAAAGATGATGTTGTAACATGGAGTTATGTAGTTAGAAATATAGGAAATGTTGAATTAAATGTTACCGTAACTGATGATAAGGAAGGGGCAGTTAGCTGTCCTAAAGCAACACTTGCTGTCGGTGAATCAATGGTATGTAACAATAAAGTTGGGTTAGCAGGAGAATCTGGCGTGGTAGATTATGTGAATATTGCAACTGCCATAGGTAAACCTGCCAACGGAGACCCTGATGTAACAGATACTGATCCAAGTCATTATCGTACAGAAGCACTACCTGTACCTTTACCCCCTGCAAGTTTGGGCGATGTTGTATGGTATGATTATAATGCAAATGGATTGCAGGATGAGTATGAAGGTGGTGTAGAAAATGTAAGAATCTACTTACTTGACAATGCCGGAGTACGTATAAAAGATGCAAATGGCACAGATATATTTACAGACACTAATGTTACGGGTGCATATCTCTTTACAGGTTTAGCACCCAATGCAGCTTATGGCGTAGAATTTGATCTTGCTACCTTACCTGCTGGATTTGTACCTACTCAATCAGATACAGGATATATGGGTGTATCTGAGAGTAGAGATTCAGATGCAGAAGAAACAACAGGAATTACAGGTAGTGTACCATTGCTTCCTGGACAAAATTATGTTGATTTGGATATGGGTATTATTATAGGTGGAGGCTTGGCACACATAGGAGATTTCTTTTGGATTGACAGTAATTCCAATGGCGAGCAAGACCCAGGTGAAAAACCAGTAGTAGGTGGCATAGTATCATTGTTAGACAGCGATGGAAATCCAATTGCAGATGTAAATGGTATACAGCAAATTGTCGTGGGGTCAGATGGAAGATATGGTTTTGATGTTCTCCCTGGGGATTATCAGGTACGCTTTACGATCCCTTCAACTGGATATGACGGATATATCTTTACTTCAGAATACACTGGGAATAATCCTACCGTGGATTCAGATGTGGATGGAAAAGGATTGACTCAGGCTATTACCGTCACAGCAGGTCAGAACCTCATTACTTTTGACGCCGGTATCAACTGTGGTTGTGCAAATGTATCAACAGACAGTACAGATACATTAGGAGTATTAGGAACGCTTGCAATGATGCTTATGACACTGATGATAGGACTCTTCTTTGTAAGAAAAGAAGAAGAAATGCAAGTATAAATTTAGTAAAGGAAATAAAATGAGAATGATCAAAATAGTAACTTCACTCGTAACGCTAGTAGCTTTAGGGACATGGTCTTATGCAGGAGGAAAATATGTAGCACCTGTAGCAGCAGTTGTTGCACCTATCCCCAATGTTATTAATCCGATACCACTGTATGTAGGGTTGGGATTGGTAGCAGCAGGTGTCAGTAGAGACTGTCCATGCGAAACAGATGAGAGACTAAAAGATATGACATATGGTGTGCTGATTAGAGCAGGATGGGATATTAACCAATATGTGGGTGTAGAAGCAAGGTATGCTAAAGCAAATCTAGAAAAAGACTTCTCAACCACAACACACTATGGGCTTTTTCTGAAACCACAATATCATTTGACAGATCAAATGAATGTATACGGATTGGCAGGATATGGAAGAACAGAGGTAGAAGGCTGTGCATATAATAATGGAACTCTCAGAGCAGATGGATTTTCTTACGGTATAGGGCTTGAATATGATTTTTCAGACGATGAGAATCTAGGAGAATATGATAGAGTATTTGATGGACAAGGTGATCAGGAAAGAGGTTGGGGCATTTGGGCAGATTATCAAAATTTATTATATAATGAAGGTATATATAATACAAAGACCAACATCTTCTCTGTCGGAGTTACCTACGACTTTTAAAAAAATGAAGCAAATAACCTATAAGTAGCTTTTGGAGTGAAGCATTTACTTGGGTATGTTTAAATTTTTTAATTTATTGACTTCTTTGTAATGTGTATATATGGCTTTCCGTATTTATTTAAGGTATCATTTTTCATTTTATTGGCATATAAATTTTGCTTATTTTTCAAGTAATATATAAGTAATATTATAAAACTTATAATGATAAAGCCAAACTATTTCGCAAGGATAGGACGGAAAGCCACGAGTTTCATGTAAACAGTCGGGTTACCTTATAAAATTATTATTTAAGGATTATTGTATATGTATCTTAGTCTCTCGTGGGTAAAACGTTGTAGTTTTTTAATTTTTTCTTTAGGTGTTTTTTTTATAGAAACGATACAGGCACAAGAGCCTATTACTGCTGTGAGTACAACAACGGTACCTGCAACGCCGACTACAGTAGGTGGTGAAAACTGGGGAACGGGGAGTGATATTTTGTTAACAGGATTCACTGCATTTGGAAATAACTATAGTCTCACACAAGGCGTAGGTGTAACAACTACTTTTGTACGGGTGGACAATGCAAACTCTTCAGGGGAAAGATGTAGAGTTTTTGCTGAAAAGGATGTGGGTACAAGTATTAAAGCAACATTTCCTACTGATACAAATGGTAGTTGTTCTATGGAAGTAGCCTTGCAAGAGCTCATTATCAATAGAGGGGCATTGGATGTATTTCACAACATAGATGCGGGAGTTCAACGGGCTAACAATATAGAACGTGTAGATGTGATAATGGCATCACCCTATGTAGCGCCATCCGTTTTATTAGATGAAGTAGGATTTTTTGCAACAGAAAAAAGTGGTAATAACGAATTTAAAGCTGCTGTTATAACTTCTTTAGATAGTAATGGAAAACCTGCATCATATGGTCCTCTTATATATATTGATGGAACAACTAACGATTATGGAAGATTAAATCCAGCATATGACTTTAATTTTGTAGAAAATAATGCAAATCCACCCCATGGATTACCTATAAACTACTTAGATTCTAATGAAAGAATTGGATACACATTATTGACATTCAGTGCTTTAGGAGTTTCACCATCACAAACCATTTATGGGATATCATTTTTTGGAAAAGATGTTAACTCCACACATGACTTATTGGATCCAAGTACATTTCCCCTAAATACAAATGAAGGAGCAGATATACATGGTGGGTTAGGTTATCTTTTTACCACTGATAATATAAGAAGTCTCATTATCGGAGATGCGACGATAACAGAAGGAGGCATATTGGCATTCCCAGTGACACTGAGTAACCCAAGTGCGACAGATACAACAGTGACATTTCAGATGACCAATGGGACAGCAGATGGGAGTGACTATACAAGTACAGATGTACAGATTACCATTCCAGCAGGGCAAACAACAGGGACGGTGAATGTCCCAACTACTGATGATGTCAATGATGAAAGTGATGAGACTATGACAGTTGCAGTAAAAACTGTAGATGCGGGAACATTGAGCAATACATCAGATACAGGTACAGGTACTATCTTGGACGATGATGGGGCACCTAACCTTATTATCGGAGATGCGACGATAACAGAAGGAGGCATATTGGCATTCCCAGTGACACTGAGTAACCCAAGTGCGACAGATACAACAGTGACATTTCAGATGACCAATGGGACAGCAGATGGGAGTGACT
>Ga0256839_1001617_pt1 | contig 26860 bp, 30 predicted proteins | sample 354166metaG_FD_185968 | JGI IMG/M metagenome (GOLD analysis project Ga0256839, IMG submission 185968) | Hydrothermal vent microbial communities from Mid Atlantic Ridge, Atlantic Ocean - 354-166 | ecosystem: Environmental > Aquatic > Marine > Hydrothermal vents | place: Atlantic Ocean: Mid... | reverse complement strand
AAACCATTTTAGAGAGATCTTCACGGCTAAAAAGTGACTGTTTATCCATGAGATTGCTTAATGATTTATCAATATGATCTCTCATAATCTCTTCATTAATTGGCTCTTTTTGCCCTCTGTTTTCCATTGAATTTATAAGTGATTTATCAATTCCTATGGCTTCCATTCTCTCTAAATTTTGCTCTCTTACTGCATCACGATCGATCTCTTTTTTTGCGTTTTTGGTATCACTTTTGATGAGTTGTAAAAGTTCAGCCTCTTTCATTTTTGGATATTTTTCTCTATATTTTGGCAGCATATCAAGTATCAAATTTTCTCTACTTGAGAACTTTTCTATCTGATTTCTACTCAATCCCTCTAACTCAAAAAAGCCATTTTTCCTATCTGACACCTCTATTTTATATCCCAATTCTGCCATATTTGAAGCCAATTGGGAACGGTATAATTGTCCTAAATACATCTTGTTTTGATAAATTTCTTCATTAGATAATGCTAAATTTCTAACCTCTCCAGTCTTGGGATCATCATAAAAAACAGAGGTAAAAATAAAGTTATGTGAGTGTAATTGTGGATCAATATTGCCTGCAACTTCCCTGCTTGTATCATGTTGGAAAGTTGCATAAATGAGTTTAGCATCAACTTTTACACGCTCTCCATGCACATTATAAATACGTGTTTTTCCATAGTTTTCTTCAAGCTTTTTCATAGCATTTGACACAGCTTTTTCATGTGCATTTCTTAGTAATTCTGCTTTAGAAATTTCACCCGTACCCTCATAATTTTCCATCAAAATAGAGACAGATTTTGGGGCAGAAAATGTTACGTCCATGCCTGCTCTTCTATCCTCTTTTCCCGAATTAGGATGTAGTGATTTTCCACTTACTGGGTCATAACCTCTAAGTAAATGGTTATACATTTCTGGTGTAACCTCTGTACCTTTCTCTAATCCAATATGTTCTAAACCATTACCAAAAAACTTCCCTATCTCGGAATTTTTTTGGTAATAATTCTCTTTGGCTAAATAGCCTTGAGCTTGTGAAACACCTTGAGGTTTACTCATTGATACCATTGTGTAGACCTCCTTTTCCATCTTAATTAGACCGTGTCCCTAGGACATTGGGCGTTAGGTATGAATGCTCTTAAAGGATAATATCAAACCTTTGCTAAAAGTTTGATATTATCCGCCCTTTTTACTCGATGCTTAATCGAGTAAAAGACATAGAAGATAAATCAAAAAATAATGACTTGTCATTGTTTTTTGATTTACTTCCACGCTCTAAAGGTCATAGCGGACCTCTCCGCGTACTCAAGAATGGATTTTCTAAATTATTACATACGAGATAAAAAATCAAACGTAAATTTTCTTTGTGCCTCGAAGAGGTACTTCTTTCTGTATATAAAAATTTCGGAGAAATATCTATCTGATTATTGAATACGATTCAGTATTCAATCTTGCAACAAAGTGCCTTGCACGAAAAAAACTCAAAACGTAAAAAAAATAATTTTCTTAGCGAACGCGGCATAGCAAAACTCTTGTGAATTACTTGTAAATTTATGGCCGCTTTAGCTGCTATCAATTTAGCCCATACGTGGGCGGCAAGTTATTCATCTGATTTTGTGAAATTCGAACGGAAATTTTAGCGTGCCTCAATAGAGGTATTGCTCCATCAAATAAAAATATTTCGATAGAAATTTTCTGCTCGTAAGATCTATCAAAAGAAACACTCAAGCAAAAAAATAAAAATCGGCATAAAGTAGCTTCTTGATTAGTACCCGTAGGGCGATGTACCGTGTACTCGTCTCGAAGAGATACAAGCAAGATGATTTCCCCAGGGAGGGAAATATTAAGCCCCAAAATAAAAGACAAAATCCAAAGAGGACCAGGGATAAAAACTTTTACCACAGATGGCATCGTCAAAAACGCAGAAAAAATTTCAGAAGAACCATAACAACAAAAAGAAAAGAGATAACTTAAATAAACCTTAAACGATAATTAGGCAAAAAAAATAACTCCCACAAGGGAGTTATAGTCCTGCGGACAGCATAGGATAATTTCTCCGAAATTTCACATCTACCACAAAAATAGCTTAGAGCTATTTTTGTACGTCTTGCAGACGGCAAGCGGATTAGGTAAGGAGTTGGATTTTTTATTTTAGATCCTAAGACCTGGTATCATCAAAAATACTCTAGTCCTTGAAATCCCAAGGCTTAACTTCTCCAGTTCTACCCAAACAGATCTGTTTGCAAATCGGCTGCACTAACTGCTGTTTATGCTTCGCATCTGTAGCTTTAGCTTTTGTTGAGAAAATGAGATATAAGCCTAAAAAAGAAAAAGAGGTAGTTAGATAATGTAACTCTGCCTCTACAAACTTTTTAAAAGTTTTGGTTTCGTGGGTATTGTCAAAAAATTCCTCTATAACTTCATAGATGACTTGTTCTTTTCCATCAACTTCAATAACGACTAAATCTAATGCCAAGTTTAAATCTTGCAACTCTTGATATCTTTGACATTCTCTTGAGGTTTCTTTCATGATGCCACCCTACCAAAATTTTTAAATTTACTATAACAATAGTTTTTTAGATTTTCAAAATCTCTACATTCATACGTTGAGGATAAACCATCGGCATTACTCAAGTACAAAAGCAAACAATTCTCAAACGTGATATTTTTTGGGTAGTGCTTAGTAAACATTTTATAAGAGAGTAAGCCGTTATAAATTTCTTCATAGCTAACCTCTCTTTCATTCTCTAAGAGGTTATCTTTGCAAAGGGCTATAGTTTTCATACTATGCCTCCTCTTTTGAGTATTCATCATCAAAAAGGGCTGTTTGCTTGCTCTCAATATAATCTTGTAAATATTTCATTTTAGTACCTTTAAATTTAAAAGGGTCGGCTACAAGTGACCCTAATTATTTAAGAGTACCTGTAAGTACTCTAACCCTCATTTATATTTTAAATTCTGTCACTTCTGGAATGATAAAGTCACCCTGCATATTCAAACCCTCTTTTGTAACTTTAAAAGTGCTATTATCCATTTTCACAAATTGCAAAGAGTAAGATTTAAAATTTACATCTACAACATTGCCTACGTGCATCTTTTGAAGTACTTGTTTTTGCACCTGTGATTTTTCCCCTAAATAATCAACTTCTACAGTCTCACCCCTTTTTGCATTTTCTGAATAGGTTGTAGGTTCAGTTTCTACGGTTCTCTGTGTTGGCTGCTCTTCTGATGGCTCACCATTCTTGCCAAGCATAGTTAATGTTTCAACGTCTAAAGAGTGCTTAGAACGCTTGCTACCGTCTTGTGCCGTCCATTGGTTAAGCTTGAGTCTACCGTCTACCAAAACTTTTGAGCCTTTGCGTAAATATTGATTGGCTACTTCTCCAGTTCTTCCAAAAAAAGTAATATCCAAAAAAAGTACTTCTTCTTTAGGCTCTCCATTTTGACCTTTAAATTTACGAGTACTCGCAATTGCTGTACTTGCTATTGCTGCTCCATTTTGTGTGTATCTCATTTCTATGTCTCTTGTTAGATTACCTGCTATAATTGTTTTGCTATACATAATATTTCCTTGTGTGATAAATTCAAAGAGTACCTGTAAGTACTCTAACCTCTTTCTTTATATGTTATATTGTATCGTTTTTATGCTTTAATAAACTTTAATATTTAATTATATTTAACTATTTTTTATTATATTTAATTATTCTATATAAAATAAAATTGTAACGGTAGATTCGAAGCATAGCAGCAACGCGGAACGTAAAGCCCCAAAGCAGCTTACTCGGTATTAATCTCTATAGATACCATATCATGTTCAACACAAGAGCAATCCCCCTCTTTTGTTGCATGAGATAAAAAAATCATACCACCCACAGACACATAAATGTCAATCCTTGAAAAAGAAACAAGTCCGTTAGATTTACGAATAGCAAAATGACGGTCTAAAATATGAATACCCATTCTAGGCTGTCTCTCAAGATATGATGCGATAGCATCAATATCTTGAGCATTAAGTAAAGAGCTTAAATGCACAGTAAATAAAAACTGGGTCATGAAACAAATACCCCAACTTCCATACTAAACGAAATCCTACACTCAACAGACTTTATAATCTCATTCAAATCATCACAAGGACTACAATACTTATTAACAAGAGTATGGAGTTCTTCTCTACTAGGTGTAACCCCTTGAAGTTCATTCTCAATCAAACCAACCAAAGCATCTAAAGAAGTACCTGTACAAACATCTTCTTCTAAAACCAATTCAGCAAGCACAAAAGCAACCTCACGCATATCACATTCTAACTCAAAAGTACCGCTTATGTCATACTCATACATAAGGTCACGTTTTATATCACATTGAATAAGATATGAAGCAAAATCACCTTTTGTCATGCTATCCCAATCTGTAAATAGCAGAGGCATAGACTCTAAAAACTCCTCTGCATCTGCATTCTTTTCAAATGTGTAAGTTGTATTATTCCCATCAATGTTAAAAGTAAAAATAACATGATTATAATCTGCCTCAAGCTCCCCTGCCTCTTCATTAAAATAGAGAGCATAGACTACCACCTTAAAAGTATCTTTCATTACTTTTGAATACTCATCACCGATAACATTAACAACATAACCACTACACGCATTTGAAAATAATTTAGTATCTCTATACCAATAATCATGTGATGCTTCCCACTCTTTGGCTTCATGCTTAATTTGATTGTATACAATCTCCTTAGTCAAAAACTCAAACTTAGTACAATCTTTAAAATCTTTAGGTATAACAGTACTCAAAATTTATCCTTTATATTCAAAGGGTCGGCTACAAGTGACCCTAATTATTTAAGAGTACCTGTAAGTACTCTAACCTCTTTCTTTATATGTTATATTGTATCGTTTTTATGCTTTAATAAACTTTAATATTTAATTATATTTAACTATTTTTTATTATATTTAATTGTTTTATTTTAAATGAAATTAAGAAGTTTCTCTTGCCTCTGCCTCTCTGGCGAAGAGTGGGGGTTTGGGGGCAACGCCCTCAAGGTCTGTTAGTGTAGGAGCGAGAACGAAAACTCTCCTTGATGAGTGACATGGATTACCTTAGTTTACCCTGTGGTGTGCCACATGGTAGGGTAAGGTAAAGTGCAGCGTTCTATGTCAAGCTTCATGGTGGGTTTGAGTGAAGAGACGTAACGGTCATATCGACCCTAGGAGATAGGAAACTCGATAGAACAAACTGCGAAGAGCAGTTTTTACGAATATGTAGCGTGGATGAAATCCACGCTACATAAAATCATATAAAGAGGTTTGAGTAGTAGCCAATAAGCCTTTAGGTTCGTTTCTAGTATATCTTTGAAGTCTTGGTAAAACATGATTTATTATAGCATCGCTGCTTATTTCTAAACCGTGAACTTTTCGCCCTAAAGATAACCCTGCATCAAGTGTCACACCACTACCTGCGAAGAGGTCTAATATTGCTTCCCCTGCAAGAGTAGCCCTTTTAATGAGACTTTGTAAAAGTATTAAGGGCTTCTGTGTCCTATATCCCCCTGCTCTTGGAAGTGGTGGACGTTGGTAACTATAGTCCATGGACATACCAGTCATTTCGCTAAAACGCTCTTTCCCACTTTTAGAGTAGGAAAAGATTAGCTCTTTAGGTAGCTTATAAGCACCCATATTGCAGACTTTACCGTCTTTGGTTAGCTTTGTATAGCTACCTTGATTTACAAGCTTTAAGCCTGTATGAGAGAACATATTTATATATCTCTTTGCACCCTTAATGCTTGTTTTACCTCCTGCAATCATAAAAAATACTTGACTATCTTCATTTTTTAGTAGCTTTTCTACTTCTATAATGATGCTTTTAAACTCATCTTCTGATATTGTCTCATAGTCTACCAAGGCACGGTTTCCCCCTCTTTGCCCTGCAAGTGAATAGGGTATATCTAAGAAAATCATGTCATACTTTAGTTTGGCATCGACTAAGCGGAAAATATGCTCCTTTGTATCTACCTCCTCTATAACTGCTTCGATGTCAATCCCTGCAAGAATATAGCTCCCCCTGCCTGTTCTAATAACCTTATTACTTTCATACACTCTTGCACGTATAGAATGTTTTTTATAATCCTCTCCAAATTCTGTATAGAGTTCTTGAAGCGTAAACTCTTTGCCCTGTGCTATATATTTCTCTATTTTTTTTGCTAAACTTAAATTTTGCATCATTTACACCTTAAAATAATGATGGCTGTACAACCCTTACAGTACCGCCCACATCTGATAAAATAAGTGGCTTTGGATTATCCAAATCAATACCACGCTCATTAAGCTTTAACTTAAAAAACTCTTCTACATCTTCAATACCTGCTGACTCTCCGCTATGCACAAAATTACTTTTATACCCTGTTTCTGTGTATGCTTCTAGTCCTTTACTCATCGTATAAAATGCTAATTGGCTTAACCCTGCACTAACAAAATAGTTTTTTGTATAGAGTATGCAAAATTTCAAGCTTCCATACTCAAAAAATAAAGCCTCTGTGTCTTTCTTTTTCTCTGCCTCCTGTAGCATTACTTCTTTTGTGTATATTTTTGTCTCTCTAGTGGTTAGGCTCTTGCCTTTTGTTTTCTTTATAGTACAACACATAATAGCCCCACTCTCAAGCATAGCATGAGGTGTTTTTGGTGCTATTGGTGTCTTCCATCAAAAACGCTTGATAACTATACTTATCTCTAAGCGTCACATCATTTAAGTTAAAGTTTAAGCGTCTTTGATATGTTTTGTCATTCTTGAAACTATTTACAATAGGCTTGACTTTTCCACACATATTGCCTGTTGGTATATAGTCACTATTAAGCTCTTGTAAAACAACTGTTTTTTTGCCTTTAAGTGCCACAACTTGATAAAAGTTCACATTCGTTTGGTCATAGCCCCATGAGCTATAAAACACCTTGCCTAAAAAGTTTTTGTTGGTTTGATTTTTTTGGATAACTGCTGTCATAATAAGTACCTTTATTTTCTAAAGGGTCGGCTACAAGTGACCCTAATTATTTAAGAGTACCTGTAAGTACTCTAACCTCTTTCTTTATATGTTATATTGTATCGTTTTTATGCTTTAATAAACTTTAATATTTAATTATATTTAACTATTTTTTATTATATTTAATTAAGTAAAATTTTAATAGATTTCCGCTATAATATACATGAGGTACAGAGGAGTAACACGCTTTTATCTTATGCAATTAACTATAAGCATTTTTATAAATGTGATGGATGGGTCGGTAGAGAGTTTATTGTGAGAGGTGCTAAATGCTTGAAATAATTGAAGTTTTATTATTGATATTAAAGATAGTTATTGAAATACTTACCTACTTTAATAAGTAGATAAGATAAAAGAGTGTTGCCTTTACAGGCTGTTTTATGGTATGTTTGCCATAAATGAGAAAGAAAGATAACCTAGCTTAAAGAGTACGCCAATACTCGGCAAGTGTAGTTGTTAATAACGGTTGCTTTAATTCTGTACCCTCATTATATCAAATAACAAAACAAAAGTCAAAACCATAGATGCGAAGCATAAACAGTTGAACGCTTAGGCAATAAATATAATTCTCCCAGTAATGCGTTGAGGCTCACACTACAAACGGCAAGGCTAGAGAGTGCAACGCTCTCTCTACATATAAGCAAAAAAGATAGATGGATGCAGTAATCCTAATCATATCTGATTAGGATTACAATTTTATTTGGTTAGAAGTAGTAAATTTCCAATTTACAGGCATGAGGACGGCATAGTCCGATTAAAAGAGTATACCGTAGGGTTTTGCTCAAAACAACGCCCAAAGCCAAAAGGAAGCCCACTATCATAGCGTTAGCGGTATAGAAATATCATGTGCATAACTTGCATTTCACGTTAATGGAGTTTTACGCTCTGAAAAGTTTACTTTTCATGGTTAGTAAAATGTAATGATGTGAAATAGTGAGTACGCGAACGGCAAGTTATTCATGTGATATTTTGAAGCTTGTCTCCTGTAGGTTAAAGCGTGCCTCGAAGAGGTACTACATAGGCACGGGTCTTGCCTCACGGTTGGACGTATGGAGTCTATGAAATGGGGATAGCGAAATTCGGAGAATGTAGCGGCTTCTTGATTAGTACCCGAAGGGCGATGTACCGTGTACTCGTCTCGCAGAGATGCAAGCAAGATGAGTGCAGAAACGCGGAACGTAAAGCCCCTTACTCTATACCCACATTTTTTTAGGCAACTTTTTTAAATCACCTATCCTACAAAACTTAAAGAAAAATCTACATCAAACATTTTGTTTACTCAAAAGAGAAGCAATAGCAGCAGATAATGTTAATCCCTGTTTAGCAGCAAAAGAGGAAAGCTCACTATGCACATCCTTGTCTATAGTAAGCTGTGACTTATTTTTATGTTTATCCCTGTAAAGAGTGGCACGAAGAGAAATCTTTATAGTATCAATTCGCTTAAGAGGCAACAAATAAAGAAGTTTAGTAGCATCCTCCCAAATTAGAGACTGTTTAGTATCACGTACATAAGAAGCACTTGAAATATTTTCCCAAAAAGAAATAAACTCTTTGGCTTTCTCTAAACCAACAGCACCAGACTCATCGCCAAGCAATCTATAATGATCTCGAAGATCAAGCAAAACATTTTCACGATGTTTTTCCAAATACTTTAAAAAATTGGTTCTATCCGTCTTATTAGTAATAGTAAATAAAGCTCTACCCATCTCAAACCTCTTTCTTTATATGTTATATTGTATCGTTTATATGCTTTAATAAACTTTAATATTTAATTATTTTTTATTATAAATAAATATATTTATATTTTAAATGGTATAATACCATGTCGGCTACAAATCGACTCAGAGAGTACCTGTAAGTACTCTCTACCTCTTTTAAAAAAGTGACGGTTGAATAAATGTACTTTTATCCATAGGAGCATTTTTAATCCAAACTTCATCCTCTTTTAGTGCATCATTTGACTTTATTACTTTTGGACGCTTTAATCCCCACCTGTAACCATCATTTAAAATATTTGCTGGCGTATACCACGTTTGAAAAGTCTCAAGAGATAAACTATTGCCCCAAATCACTTCCGCAGATATGTGCAAGAGTGTAAAATGAATGTAAGTCATGTGAAAGCACATTTTATCGGTATCTACGGCTTGTACTTCCATTTTATGCTGATAATTTATACCTTGTCCTCTCATTACATCTGCATAAGCGATGATGATACCACCAGACCCTACAGCAGGTTCAGAGATACTTACTTTTTCTTTATCGGACACTCCTGCAATATGTGCCATAAATTTTGACATGTGGTAGGGAGTAAAAAACTGTCCTTGATGTTTATTGCTTATCTCAAGCTCCATATAGCACTCTCCTAAGAAATCTCCAAAACGTGCAGTTAATCCATGAACCACGCAGGCTAAAAGTCGAGGGAATACATCTACCTCTTTTTTATTATACTTCTTAACAATCGCCATGTAGTCATTTTCTAATGATGCATCCTTAACAAAGGGTTGATATAAACTTATTGCTGCCATTTCACAAAAGTCTGAAAAGATTTGAAAAGTAGAGTAACTACCGCTTAAACCTTTAACTAATTTAATAAACTCTTTCTGTTCTGTTTCATAATTCATACTATTTAACTCCTAGTAGGGGTCGGCTACAAGTGACCCAAATATTGAAGAGTGCTGTAACACTCTAACCTCTTTCTTTATATGTTATATTGTATCGTTTTTATGCTTTAATAAACTTTAATATTTAATTATACTAAACTATTTTTAATTAAATTTTAATATAATTTATAATATAATATATTATTAAATAGTTGAGGGTAGCTAAAACCTCTTTCAATTAGGGTCACTTGTAGCCGACTCTATTAAAATATTATATTTTAATATTTAATATTATATTTTAATAAAAAGGAAAATGTATATGAAAATTATATCCGTAGTAAATTTCTTAAAAGGGGGCAAGAGTAGTATAGCTCGCTTACTTGCAGAAAAAGCAAACACATCAATATTGAATTTTGACCCTAATCGTAATGGTGAGTTTTATAATGCAATAAAAACAAATAACATCCCAGAAGATGCAAACATTACAAGAACTACAGACAGTATAGAGATAGAAACCAAGTCAGAGATAATGACTTTAAAAAGCTCAAGTAATATGTTTATATGTGATTTTGGTGGTCGCTTTGATGAACGAATAAATGAATTTAAAAGTGATGTCTACATCATCCCTATGTTTGATGATTTTGAAAGTATAAGTGAAAGTATAAGAGCCACTAAATATATTTTAAAAGGAAACCCTCAAGCAAAGATACTTCATGTTTTAAATATGGTTATGTGTGCTGATAAGGAAGAAAAAGAAGACTTTGAAAAAGGTTACAATGCTCTTATAGAGGAACACAATGTAATCAATATAGAATATTTAAAGATGCCAAGATCTAAATTGGTTAAAAAACTTGTAAATGAAAAGGTTAAAAAAATAGACATACAGGGAAATTCTAAATTCTTAGAAAAAGGTGCATACAAAAATATTAATAAATTTATTGATAAATTATATGCCAGTATAAATAAACCATTAGGAGAAAAATAATATGAGAATAGAAAAAGAAACAATAGAAGAAGAAGTAGAAGTTACATTAACATCCAAACCAAAAACACATACAAAAGGTAAGGTAGGTAGACCTGCTACCACAGACCCTAAGAATAAATCTATTTTATCAAATTTTACACAATCAGAACATGATGAATTAAAAGAGTTAGCTGAAGAAAAAGGATATTCATTATCTAATCTTTTAAGAATGGCTGCACTCGACCTCTTAAAATAATTCACTGGAGTAAGTAATATCATAATTTTCTTGATAAAAACCCTGCAAAAAGATGCGAAGCATAAACAGCAGTTAGTGCAGCCGATTTGCAAACAGATCTGTTTGGGTAGAACTGGAGAAGTTAAGCCTTGGGATTTCAAGGACTAGAGTATTTTTGATGATACCAGGTCTTAGGATCTAAAATAAAAAATCCAACTCCTTACCTAATCCGCTTGCCGTCTGCAAGACATGAAGCTATCGACCCTAGGAGATAGCTATTAATGCGACGTTAGTCGCCCATTCTAGCTGTCTGCAAGACATTATCGTAATAGAAGAGATTGAGCTTTGCGAAATTCTTCCTCATGGAGCGATAGCGACTTCTTGTTTTTTATATCTTATTTATCTTATTTATCTTATTTATCTTAGCGATTTACCCAAATCAAGGGTAATGGCTTTTAAACTACGAGTATACCGTGCTTTTAGAGGGTGTCAAAATTAGCGACTTGCCCAAATCAAGGGTAAAACTTGCCCAAATCAAGGGTAAAACTTGCCCAAATCAAGGGTAAAACTTGCCCAAATCAAGGGTTATGTTTTCAAAACTTGCCCAAATCAAGGGTAAAACTTGCCCAAATCAAGGGTTATGTTTTCAAAACTTGCCCAAATCAAGGGTTGTCATTAGAAATAGCATTCTATTTTGGGGTATTAATACTTCTTTTTTTAAAGATTTAGGTAAGAAGTGTATACTATTGCTATTAGAACCCTTAAAAAAAGAAGTACTAGGAAAGTATTATGATTACAACGAAAGAAATATCTATCCATAAACGTAATGAGTTGGTACGCGGTGCGAACCCTTATTCTCTCCATGCACAAAGACTTGGTAACGCAATATACCATCATATTCAAAGTAGTAATCATTTTGAGAGCATCCCCTTCAAAATTGAAGTTCAAAATGTAGTAGAAATTATGAACTTACAAAAAAACAACTCATACATAGATGTAATTAAAAAATCTCTCCTTGAACTTACCAACCCAATAGAGATATACAATCCTAGAGTACTAGAATTATTTAACAAAGACAAAAATCAACGAATTCTTTGGAAAGCTGTACAATTTATATCCGATGCAGAATTGGTAAAAAAAGGGAAGACAACATATATCACAGGACAACTTACAAATTCTATGAGAATTTTACTTGCACACAGTAATGAGGGAAACTTTACTCCCTTGGTATTAAATACATATCTTGCAAAGCTTCAATCAAAACACTCTTATGTCTTATATGAATACATTGAGTCTTACAAAAATGATAATAATCGAAAGTCTAAAATAGGACTTGGGTTTGAGAGACTTGATAAGATGTTTAATCTCAAGGGGTCTGCCAAATATAAGTACTTCTCAAAATTTTTACCTTTACTTGAGAGATCCATAGAAGATATAAATAAAAATACAAATATGTACCTCAAGCTTGCAGTTGATAAAAAACAAAAACAATATATTATCTATCGTATCTTTGAATTTAAAAGAAAAGAACCGTCAAAGACAATCTACATTGAAGATAAAATTAACAAGGAAACAATGTACAATCACCCCGATGGTTTATTCTAAATATTGAACATTGTTGTAATATTCAATATTCATTTTCATAAATGGTTTTCCTATGATCTCCCAATCATCCCCTACCTCTTCTTTAGGGTTTATGGGCTGATAGACAGAGTTTAAACTAAGTAGTAAAACTTCGTTATTTCCTAGAAATTGGACTCTTTTTATCTGTACAATATTTCCATATCTAACCAGGTATAATCCTTCTGCCTTACTAAATTCTTTATGTTGTACAAGCTCGATCAAAAATATATTTTGCTCTGTATTTCTTCTCCCCATTGAGTCACCAGATATATTTATAGCTATAATATTTCTATGATTATAATAGGATTTCAGCAACTCCATTTCGATATACAAATTTTTATCTGATACCAGGTCTTTTATATCTTTTGTAAAAGTACCCTGCATAAAAACCGGTATACTGACCACACTTTCCTCAAGTTTTTTCTCACTAAAATTTGTTGTGGATCTTTTTATTTTACTAATTGCTTGATCTCTATCACTATTACCATACTTTATTGCTAACAACTTCTCTTTTCTTGGAGTAACCTCAAAAAGTTCTTGTTCAACTATATCCAAAACATCTACAATGCCTGTGAGTACTTCCATCCTAGGGCTTGCTCTATTATGCTTATAAGCCTTAAAGGCATCAGGTTTAATTGTGATACCTATGTCATTTAAGGCATTTGCTAACCTTCTATTATCAAAGCCTTTTGACTTCATTATTTTAAATAAATTCTCTGGACTAAACATATAAAATCATTTCATTTTTAATTTATCTTAATTATATATGATTGTTAGTGAAATTATTTATCTATATAGGGTAAATAATTTCATTTTAAGGAAAATTATATTATTATTATTAAATTTATTTAACCAAATAGATAATTTAATTATGGATAATTAACAATGACAGAAAAAGATTTAGAACTTTCTATGTATATCATAAAAGATTTTGACACAAAAATTATGGCAAATGCTCTTGGGTTAAGTCTTGTACAAACAAGAAATATCAAAAGAGGTTCTTCGGGAATTAGTAATACCAATGCTCTATTTTTAAAAAAAAAGTTTGGTCTTGAGCCAGAGGGGTTTGCAGAAATACGCAAAGATTTTTTAGAAGCAAAATCAAAGAGTACATTGTAGATATTTAAAACACAGGGTCTATTTGTAGCCGACCCTTTATTTTCAAAAAGGTTAAAAATTGAAAACTTATATTTTACTATCCTTACTAACTGCATCTTTACTTTTGGGTGAAGACAAAGCAGATGATATTCATATTTTAAATCCAATACCAATATTGGATAATAAAGAAAATCAACGTATAGACGGATTGGTTATTGCCAATGCTGCCGATAAATATATAGGCTTAAAATATGTATGGGGTGGCACAAACTTAAAAAAAGGTGTTGACTGTTCTGGACTTTTAAAATCAATTTATAGGCAGTATGGCTTTAACATTCCTAGAACTGCAAAAGCTCAAGCATTAAGTAGTAGACATAAGATAATTAAACATATATCGGAATGTAAAATAGGGGATGCGTTGTACTTTAAAGATAAAAAAGATCATATTCATCATGTAGCTATTATAAGTGGCTATGAAAAAGATGGTCGTCCGATAATTACTCATGCAAAAGGTGAAAAGTTTGGAATTGTCAAAGAACGAATGAGTGACAAATACTTATCCGAGTTTATAGGGGCAAAACGTTTTTATATTGCATCAAAGCACAAAAAAACAATTTATACAAAACCTCTATTACTTAAAGGAGGTGGCTTATTTACCATGAACTAACATATTGATTAAATGAGAGCTTGCCAATAATGGTTTACAAAAAAATTAAACAAGGAAAAAACATGAACACAAAAAAAATATTTATTTTAGTAGCAATACTTCAAAATTTCGCATTTGCCGGTCTTGAAAAAGTAGAAACTCTCATGACAAATGTTTCCACAGCATTAACTGCTATTTCCCTCGTAACTATCACGGTTGCATTTCTATGGGTCGGTTACAAAGTACTCTTTGCAGGTTCATCATTGAGAGATATGGGATCAACGATTGTTGGTGCCCTTATTCTTGCATCTGCTGCTGAAATAGCAGCTATGCTAGTGTAAAGTATAATTATGCAGAGCGATGTATTATTCAAAGGTCTAACACGTCCTGCAATGCTATTTGGGGTTCCAATGACCCCACTTATAGCAGTTGTATTGGTTGTCTTTTTAATTGCTGTTTGGACTAATAAAATAATTCTATTAGTATTGATCCCGATTTACATAATAATGAACATAATGACAAGAAAAGATGATTTTATTTTTAATCTGTCATTCTTAAAACTAAAGTTATCTACTCCAGGAAAATCAAAAGAGTATTACGGTGCAAAAACATATAGTGCAAACAACTACAGGAAGCAAATAAAAACTTCAAATGCTCCTTCGCTATCAATACTGGGGTTAGAAAAAAATCCAACACTTGAGGATTATATTCCATATACTTCTTTAGTAGAAAAGAATATTGTAACAACAAAAGATTATGCACTTTTAGCAACATGGAAAATAGAGGGTGTTTCATTTGACATAGAAGATCCTAGCGATGTGGAGAGTGGTAAAATATCCCTCAACATGATTTTTAAAGCTTTTTCTAATGCCAATGTATCTTTTTATCTACATAGTGCAAGGCATACAATTTCTGATAAGTTATCGTATGAATATGATAATAAATTTTTAACAGAATTATCCGATAAATACTATGAGGGTTTCGCATCTGATAACTTACATTCAAACTCATTATATTTAACACTTTGCTTTAATCCTCTAAAAAGTAAGATGAAAGCTTCAAGTTTTAAAAAAGGTAGTTACGAAGCAAAACAAAAAGAGTTTACATCTTATGTAAAAAGAATGCACGAACTTACAGGAAGACTTGAAGCCAATTTAAAAAAATACAATCCGGAGAGATTAGGCACTTATATTGAAAATGACATAAAATATAGTAGACAACTGGAGTTTTATAACTTCTTGATTGGTGGCAAACAAACAAAGGTTAAATCTCAAAATGCACCTGTTAATCAGTTTTTAACTGGGAACTTACAAAATATACAATTTAACAGTAGTATGATGCAATTTAATTATACTAATGATACTAAGCTTTTCGCTAGAGCGATTGAGATTAAAGATTATTCTCCAGAAACGTATATTGGTATTTTGGATCACTTACTTTACCTAAACATCGACTATACAATGACACAAAGTTATACACCTTTACCAAAGAGAGAAGCCAAAGAAGCTCTAATAAAAGCTAAGAAACAGCTAATAAGTTCAGAGGATGAAGGAATAAGCCAAATTAACGAACTTGAAGATGCTATTGATGATCTAATCTCTGATCGTATCGGTTTTGGCAACTATCATTTTTCTATGATCGTTTATGGTAAAACTGTAAAAGAGGTTAAGGAAAATACTGAAATTATTATGACCGAATTACAAAATGCCGGACATGGTGTAACGCTAGCAGATATAGCATTGCCTGCTACTTACTTTGCACAATTTCCTACTAATTTTTCATTACGTCCAAGAGTAAGTATGATTAGCTCCAGGAACTACAGCGGATTTATTGCATTACATTCATTCCCTAAAGGTAGCCGTGATAATAACTGTTGGGGGAATGCAGCTACGATTTTAAAAACCCCAAATGGACAACCATACTATTTGAACTTGCACGAAACACATAATGATGATGATTTTGGAGAATATTATCTAGGTAACTCTTTGGTTATTGGTAAGTCTGGCGGTGGTAAAACTGCCTTTTTATCATTCCTAATGGATATGATGCTTAAATATAATAATAAAAGTACTTTTCCGTCTTCCATTGATGAAGACAAAAAGAAAATGACAGCGGTTTTCCTTGATAAAGATAAAGGTGCTATTGCGAATATCCTAGCTTCTGGTGGTAGATATATAGCTCCTATTAATGGAGAACCTACAGGCTTTAATCCATTTATGTGTGATGCAACACCTGCAAATATAAGACACCTACAAAACTTAATTAAGATCTTAATCACCCGAAATAATGAAGTGATTTCATCTAATGATGAAACCAAACTAAGCAATGCGATTAATTTCATAATGACCCAATTTGAAAAAGAAGAGAGAAAATATCCTATCACTCTTCTATTGGAAAATTTAACAGAAGATCAAAGCTCTACTCACTCAATAAAAAGCAACTTGCGTTTATGGCAAAAGGGCGAAAAGTTTGGATGGGTATTTGACAATGAAACAGATAATTTAAACATAGATGATGATGAAGTAAATGTTTTTGGCATCGATGGTACAGAATTCCTAGATGACGAAGATGTAAGATCTGCTATGAGCTATTACATACTCTGGAGAGTTATGAGCCTAATGGATGGCAGACGTTTAGGTATCTGGATTGATGAAGCCTGGAAGTGGATAAGTGATCCTCGTATCAGCGAAGAGGTTAAAAACAAACTCAAAACAAACCGTAAGCAAAATAGTTTTTTTGTTATGGCTGTTCAAAGTGTAGAAGACTTTCTAAAAAATAAAAATGCACGTGCGATAATAGAACAAAGTGCCACTATGTTTTATTTTTCAAACCCACAGGCAACTTATGATGATTATGTCAAAGGTCTAAATTGTACAAAGGAAGAATATGAAATGATTAAAAATATAGATCCGTCAACTTACCAATTTATGGTTAAAAAGGCATCAGAAAAATTAATGGTATCTCTTGACCTTAGCAATATAGGTAGTGAGCTTATAAATATTTTGTCCACAAGTAAAGCCTATGTAGACAGAGTAGAAAGCATTTTTAACGATACGACTAAATCGTTAGATGAACAAACAGAAGAATTAAAAAACATATACAGGAAAAAATAATGAAAAACATAATGAAAAAAATCGGATTATCAATAGCTGCGGTATCAATACTCTCTACATCTTCTCATGCAATTTTTGGTGTAGGTGATATAGTCTTTGATCCAGTTCAAACGGCTAAAGCAGTAGCAGAATATGCAGAACAGGGAAAAAGATGGGTAGAAGAGATTAATCATTACAAGTCTCAAATAGAAGCATACGAAAAAGAATTATTGGCAGCAACAGAAATTAGGGATAGTGTTCAGTTTATGAAAGATATCCAAGAGTTTAATGATTTTACTAAAAATTACTCTTTAGATTTCCTCGATTTAAAAGACGATATTTTGGGAAATCCTAAGTCTCAAGTAGGACAACATGCAAAACAACTTTTTGACAAGTACCAGTTATTTGATGATTGTAAATATGATTATATGAATGATAGCCAACAAAAGATATGTGAGAATCAAATGGTAAGAAGCGTCCAAGAAATAGCAACGTATCAAGCATACAAAGATAACTTATCTTCTGTTTCTACAAAACTGGGAGATCTCTCTCAAAAGCTTGCAAACTCAAAAGACATAAAAGAGTCGCAAGATATACAAAATGCAATCCAAATGGAATTGGCACAACTACAAGTTGCAAAAGCACAAGTTGAACTTATGGACACGCAGAACAAAAGTTTAGAACAAATAGAAAAGAGACAAAAACAGCAGCTATATAAACAAAGTAGAAATGTGCACATAGATCACTCAAATTTGCCAAAATAGGGGAAGATACAATGAATAAGCATTTATTATCCTTTATGTGTGTGGGTTTTGCATTGTTAGCCTTTACCGGATGTAATGGTGAGAAGCAGGAAGAAGAGACTTTTAGAACAGTTGAATATTTTAATGAAAATAAAGAGATTAGAAAAAATCGTTTAGATGAGTGTGAACAGATGAAAACAATGAATGAAGCAATAGAAAAAGATTGTGACAATGCAAAGATTTCTTTAAGTAATGAAGAGCATAAAAAGAGCAGATCTAAACATATTGACTACTCAAAATTACCAACATAGAAAAAGGAAATAAAGAAAATGGCTATTACAGTTTTTACTTATATAGGAGAGCTTACAGATAACATAACGTCAGATATAGCTAGTGCGGATATATCAGCACAAGTATCACAAATAAATAATCTTATTTTAGTATGGTTTACACTTTATGTACTTGCAAAAGGGTACATGATACTTGCAGGAAAAAGTGATGATCCTGTCAAAGACGTATTATTTAGATTGGCTATATTTGGAATAATTGTTTCCTTTGCAACTAATGCCGGGGGATGGCTAGACTTATCTTCTGGTGCAATAAATGGACTAAATGAGTGGGCAAGTGGTGGCAGCTCTCTATATGCCCAACTAGACAAAGCTTTTGAAGATGCCGTACAATTAGGAATAATGATAGAAGAACAGGAAGATGAAGCACTAGAAATCAATATTGCCGGTTTTTTTGCAAATATAATAGTGCTCATAGGTTTTGGTATTTTTGCAATTCCTGCGATAGGTATCATAATAACAACCGCTTTTATTTTAAAACTTTTAATTTTGATTGCACCCATTATGCTATTTACCCTCCTCTTTGATTGGTTTAAGGGAATTTTTCAAAAATGGATTGAACTGATATTAAGCAATACTTTAACTGTTTTACTTGTTGGAATAAGTTTCAATGTATTAACAACTAAATATGAAAACTATATATCTGCAATAAAGGGTCAAGCAGAAGCAGTTGGGGAAAATGGATTAAGCCTTTCAGTTGAAATATTTTTTGTTTCAATCGTTTTAATGTTGCTTATCTTAATGGCTAAAGGAATAGCACAACAACTTACATATGTATCAATAGAGAGTTTGCCAGGTAGTGCAGCTAAAAGTGCAGCAGGGGGCATGAGTGCAACAAGAAGTGGAATTGAAAAATCACACGGAGATATAAAAAGTACTAAAGATAGAGCCAAACAAAGAGCAGCTAATGCTAAAAAAACAATGAAAAAGGGAAGGTAAAGAATGAAATATATTTATATGTTACTAAGCACAATAATTTTTAGTGGCTGTGTCCAAACAACACCTGGGCTAAGCACAAATACAAATCAGCTTTTCGATCAAAAAGATTGGAAGCCGGTAAACAATAATTCAATACAAAGGGAGTTAGGAAATGGAAAATAAAGAGAATGGTTTTGATTATGAAGTTAGTACTAGATACATGGTTGAAAAGTCAAATAAAAGGGCATGGACAATTACATTTATTTCTCTTGCTCTTACTGTATTGGCATTTGGTACATTATTTGCATTAATGCCATTGAAATCCGTTGAACCTTTTATAGTTAGAGTAGACAAAATAACTGGAATGACAGATGTAATGACTGCTATAGATAAAAGAACAATGAAATATGATGAGTCAATGGACAAATATTTTGTAAGTGAATATGTCAAAAGGCGTGAGGGATATCACTATGATTTACTACAGCAAGACTACGTTTACACACAGTTAAACAGTAGTAAAGAAATTGCAAAAGACTACAGAAAGATTTACTCTGGAGATAATTCAAGAGATCAGCGATTAAAAGATAAAACAGAGATAACCCCAAAGATAATATCGGTAACGCTTAATGAAGGTGGTGGAAGCAAGACGGCTAGAATTCGTTTGCATCTTACACGTAAAAAGAAAAACCATGCCGCTATTGAGTCAATTAAGGTAATTACACTTAGCTACAAATATTTTCCTAGACTCATGCAAACAGAAGAAGAAAGACTTTTAAATCCTCTAGGTTTTAAAGTAATGACTTATAGAGTCGATAGCGAGGTTCACTAATGATAAACAGACACAAAATGACTCTTGTAGTGCTTATGACATTTCTTTTTAATGTTGTAGTTTTTGCTGCCGTAAATCCTAGAGCATCACAATATGATGATAGAATTGGATTTGTAACCTATAACCCAAATGACGTTTTTAAAATAAAAGCAAAAAATGGTTATGTTACGATTTTAGAGTTTGATAAGAATGAAAAGATTATAGATGGTAGCACCGGCTTTAATGATGGCTGGGAAATTGTGCAAAGTGGGAATATTATACATATTAAACCAAAACCCTATATCTCTGAATTTGCAGAAGACCAAGATGGAAACACAATTAAACAAAAATCTATCATAAGCCCAACTAAAAAAGATTGGAAGACAAATTTATTTATAAGAACCGATAAAAGATTATATGTAGCGGATCTCACATTATCTAATCAAAAAACGCAGTACAAGATCTCTTTTAAATATCCAAAACAAAGACGGCAAGAAATTATTAATCAACAAATGAAAAGAAAAGCAGCTAAAAAACAACAAAATATCATAAGAGATCTTAACAGAGTAACAGTTCCTAAAAACTGGAATTACTTCATGAAAGTAAATAAAAACTCTGGAGACATTACTCCTAGTTTCACTTATGATGATGGAACTTTTACATACATAGGTTTTGATACTACCAAAACATTTCCAACAGCTTTTTTAAGAGAGGGAGATCAAGAGAGTATTTTAAATACACACGTTAAAAAAATAGGGAATTATGATGTTTTAGTAATACACAAAACAGCCAAACTTATTCTTCTTAGAAGTGGTAGTAAGCTTGTAGGTATTTTAAATAAAGGCTACGGTAAGAATCCTAACTATAAACACAAAAGCACAAATAATGCGAACGTAAAAAGGAAAATTATAAATGCAAACTAATAATGATGATATTAATGACATAGATCACAGTACAGATTTGGATGATGCTGAGAATGGATCATCAAATAATTCTCTAGCAGTTATAGCTTTCTTAGGTATGGGGCTTCTTGTTTTAGGCTTTCTTGCATACAGGCTTTTAGCACCTGCACCCATTGAGGATGAAATAGAAAAGCCATTGAAAGAAGAAAAAGCACCAATAGAAAAAAAGATTTTTCAAGAAGTTACTGACCCAAAAGCAGTTGAGAAAAAATTACCTCTTCTTCCTTCAACTACTAAAAAACCTGAACTTACACCTAAAAAAGTGTATACAACACGAATAATAAAAGGTGGGGGATCTTCACAACTTCTTTTTTCCAAGAACAAAGAAAAAACTAAAGGTGGTACACCTGTTGCAGAACCAAAAAGTGTGGCTAAGGGGCAAGAAGTTTACAGGGGGGGTAAAAGTACTGTAGCAGGGGTGCATCAATTTAAAGCAGAACTCTACTTAGCAAAAGGTACATACATAGGTTGTAGCTTAAAAACTAAGCTTGTCTCTTCTGTTGGTGGGGGTGTCTCCTGCACGGTTTCAAACAATATCTATTCTGCGGATGGAAATGTTTTGCTAATAGAAAGAGGTTCTACTATTACAGGTTCATATAAATCGGGAGATTTAGAAAATGGTGTAGATCGTCACTATGTCATATGGGAAGAGATCCGCACGCCTAATAATATTGTAATTGCTGTAATGAGTGGTGCATCCGATGAACTGGGTGCAGCAGGGATACATGGTGAAGTTGACAATCATTGGATGATGCGTTTCGGTGGTGCTGTAATGCTTAGTCTTATAGACGATGGTATTCAATATGCAGTCAATAGATCAAGCAAGGATGGTGATACTTTTTATTTAGGAAATACTCAACAAAACGCAGAAAACATGTCCAATACAGCATTACGAGAATTTGTGGGTATAAAACCAACTTTATATAAAAATCAAGGCGACACTGTGGGGGTTTATGTTAATAAAGATATAGACTTTTCAAAAGTGTACAAGCTCACTAGGTAACTGTAATGATAAATTCAACTTCATTAAATAAATACATCGATAACTATTTTGGTGACTACATTAAAGATGATGATGTTACCGAAATTTGTTACAATGGAGATAACAAAATATGGGTACTTGATGCTAAATCGTCATGGAAATGTTTTGATACGCACATGGACTTTAACGCTGCTCATGCTTTTTCTCAAGCAGCGGCTGCTTTTAAGGGTGTTGAAGTACAAAAAAACAATCCAATTCTTTCTGCCACTCTTCCAGGTGGGGAAAGAGTACAAGTAGTTTTACCCTCTGCTACAAAAGAATATCATATAAGTATAACGATAAGAAAACCCTCTAAAAAAAGATTTACTATCGAGGACTATGCAAAACAGGGGATCTTTGATGATATCAAAAAAGGTACCGATAAAGAAAGTAATTCTATAGTAGGAATAGAGCTACTTAAATACTATACGGACAATGATTTTCAAAATTTTATTACCCATGCAGTCGCACAGGGCAAAAATATTATCATATCTGGAGAGACAGGAAGCGGTAAAACCACTTTTATGAAAAGTCTTATAGACTTTATTCCAGTAAATGAAAGAATAATTACTATCGAGGACGTGGAAGAAATTAAGTTTTATGAGCATGAAAACTTTGTACAGCTCTTCTATCCCAGTGAAGCCAAAGAGGGAGACTTTTTAACCAGCTCAAGTCTTCTTAAATCTTGTCTTAGAATGAAGCCGGATAGAATACTTTTAGCAGAGTTAAGAGGTGGAGAAACATACGATTTTATCAATGTTATAAACTCTGGTCATAATGGATCTATAACCTCTTGCCATGCAGGAAGCGTTAAAGAAACTTTTACTAGATTAGCACTTATGACGTTGCAGAACGTACAGGGTCAAAAGATCCCACATGAAACCATCAATCAGATCCTAAAAGATATGATTGATGTTGTTGTGCACATGCACGAACACAACGGCAAGCGATTTATCACAGATATTTATTATAAGGATGCTCAATGAATTTGAATAAAGAGCAGGCAATATTTTTAGCAATCATTGATTTAATTCTTGTATATTTTTTTACTGGAGTAATCCTACTCCTGCTTAATGACTATGGCATAAAAGGAATTATCCCCAACTACTCCCTAAGCTTAACGCTCGATGGGATAATAAACGGCTATCCAAAAATAGTAGAGTCTATTTTATTGGCTCTATTGATATGTACTTTATTGGTTTTTATTATTCCATTTTTACCAAAAAAAGAACAGCTTCACGGTTCTGCACGTTTTGCAAATGTTCAAGAAGTCAAAAATAAGATGAAGTTATTCGCTGAGAAAGGTATTATCGTTGGTAAAAAAGGAAATAGGCTGCTTAGGCTACCTGGTCAACAGTTTGTCGCTTTAGCAGCTCCTACAGGTACAGGAAAAGGAGTTAGTATAGTAATACCAAACTTGCTAGACTGGACTCAATCATGCGTGGTACTAGACATAAAACAAGAAAATTTTAGCATAACAAGCAAGTTTAGACAAGAGGTGTTGAAACAAGAGGTGTACCTAGTAAACCCTTTTTCTTTTGAAACCCACAGGTACAATCCTCTTACCTATATAGATATGGAAGATAATGAAAAAAGAGATCTGCAACTTATGGATTTGGCAAATATTCTTTATCCTCATGGTGGTACAGAAAACGATAAATTTTTTAATCAAAATGCACAAAATCTATTCATAGGTCTTTGCTATATGTATAAAGATCTAACCTCTTCTCAAGAGGGTTTAGCACTATTGCAAGATATTAATTTTACTCCAAATTTTACACTTTATGGTATTTTGGACATGGCTCAAAATATGGAAATAAAACTAGATGAGTCTGCTGATACAATCAAAGGATTTGATAAAATCATCGAGTTTTTAAATAGCTATGAGTACTTATCACAAGATACTAATAACAGGTTCAATTCTTATCTAAACATAGAGAGTAAAAATACTAAGTCCGGGGTTTGGTCTTCTTTTATTACACCTCTTCTATTTTTCCAAAATGAAGTTACAAAAAAATCAACAAGCCAAAGTGATTTTGATTTAAGAGATCTTAGAAAAAAGAGAATGACAATTTACATTGGTATTACTCCGGATGAATTGGCAAAAGCACAATTATTTTTAAATATATTGTGGTCTCAAATTATTTCACTAAATACAAAAGAGTTGCCCGAACATAATAAAGATCTAAAATATGAGTGTCTTTTAATGATGGATGAGTTTACCGCTATTGGATATATGCCAATACTGCAAAAGTCTGTTAGTTACATAAGAGGTTATGCCCTAAGACTCGTTACTATTTTCCAAAACATTTCTCAAATACAGGATGCTCGCCCTACTGGGTATGGAAGAGAGGGTGCAAAAACGTTACTTTCCAATCATGGGTGTAAAGTTTATTTTGCACAGGAAGAGTCCGAAGATGCAGAACTCGTTAGTAAATTACTTGGCTATAAAACCATCAAGCAAACTTCAAGATCTTTTAATCAAGGTGGTAAATCTGGGGGTTCTACTTCTCGAAGTGTAAGTGAAACGAAAAGAGCCTTAATGCTTCCTCAAGAGCTTAAAGAGCTAGATTATAAAAAAGAGATCGTTACAGTACTTGGTAACAAACCTTTGGTCTGTGAAAAAGCTTTTTATTACAATAATGCTTACTTTATGGATAAACTAAAAAAGGTTTCTCCAACTTTAAGAAGAGTCAAAAAAATACCAACTCAAGAACAACTTTCAAAAGCATTATTACGCAAAGAACTATCAATTAAAATTAAAAAGGTTTAACATGAAAAAATATTTATTTCTTGCTATTGCAGCACTTATTACTACTGGATGCGGAATGAAGCCAACACCTCCGGTACAACTTGAAAACAACGATCCAGAAAATATAAGCTTTGAATTACTAAAACATTTGGATGAAAAAAATACTGTTCCCCTCGATGCTTATCTTGAAAGTAGAGAATGGGTATATAGACAGTATGTTACACCATCAAGATATTATTTTCCAAACAATAGAATGATTGAAACTTTTTATCTAGCTCATCATGCAAATGTAATTTACATTTATGGAAAAGCCGGCACGACAAAACGTTATAAAAAATATTTCCAAAACAATCAAGTAACGGCACGTATTATTTTACGTTCTGAAAAACGAAGCAATGTGAGGATCATATACAGTCACAAAATGAATGTATATGAAAGTACGACTTGTTGTGAGTACCACGGTAAAAAAACTGGTCACAAACCACACTCAAGCGTTGCAAACATTCAATAATATGTCAATTTGACATACTATTGAATACTTAAAATATTTTATAGTAGTATAAAATATAGTGCTAATTCTAAATTTTAGGAGTTTTATAATGACAATTACAATAAAAGAGAGTCTGGATGCAGAGCCGATTTTAAAATATTCATTTCTTTTTATTAAATGGATCTTTATTGTTGCATATTCTGTTACTGCATGGATAGTACTTTTTATCTTTTATAGCCTGGTAGGAAGTGGTGACGGCTCCAGTAGTAGCCATACTAAAACTAATAGTGATAGTGAGCCTTGTTGGGGGAATACAAACGGTAACTGCCCCGATCACATCTTAGGAGATATTCATCAACAACCCTACTGGGATCATAGATAACTTTTAAAAAAATCAAAACAAAAGGAAAAAACAATGATAGAAATTCTGCACGTTGGAGAATATGGAGTTACAAGAAGTATAGATAAATTGATGCAGCTTATTAAGGAAAATCCAAATGAACTTATAAATGTAGCAAGAGTAAATGACGGTAAGAAAAATTATTCATTTATCGCACTCTTTAAAGATAAATGCACTATAGGTAAATACTCTGCGTGTTTACAAGAGTGGGGAACTAATGACGGCATGAGTGGAGAGGGTGGAAGTGGCTTTGTAAGAATGAATAAGTTTCTTGAAGAAAACAACGTTAGAACAAAAGACATGGAGTTACATAGTCATGATGCTGATAGAATAGGTTATGGTGGAAGTGATAGTGTTGAACATGGAAAAGAAAGAGATACCATTTGGGTAAAGTATGCTCGTAAGTTACTGTAGGCTATTAAGATCCTCTCTCCAGTAGAGACTAGAGGATCTACAAGAAATAAAAATTATCTTTCTATCTCAACATCTTTACTCTTCTCAACACTTTTACTCGCCTGCTTCTGGGTAAACTCTTTAACCTTATCGGCAGTACTCATTTTTCGCTCTTGTACTTTTTTGGGTGCAGTACTCATATCTGCTTCAAACTGCTTATGTAATCTCTCTTGTGTTTTTACAGGCAAATTATGTGCAGCACCGGACTTGTACATATATTTTTCCGTAGCTTCTTTTGAGATGAAAGTTTTCTCCCATGACTTAACATTTTCTTTAGGTACTTCTATGATCTTTGCTTCTCTTATCGTGTTAACATTTTTGTTTTGCTTCGCTGTTTCAAGACTTTTTTGTTCTTTTTCAATATTTTTTGTTCGAGGTTCTAGCTTCTTAAGCATATCTTTCAAATCTCCATTTCCCAACTCTTCTAAATTTTTTAGAAGAGTATAAGTATTATCATGTTCTTTTACAACACTGATTTTTTGTGCATCTGCAAGAGTATTAAGTTTTTTTAGATCCTCTGGTTTGTCTACTGTTTTATTCATATCATTTCCTTTTTCAATATTTTTTGTTCGAGGTTCTAGCTTCTTAAGCATATCTTTCAAATCTCCATTTCCCAACTCTTCTAAATTTTTTAGAAGAGTATAAGTATTATCATGTTCTTTTACAACACTGATTTT
>Ga0256839_1001616_pt1 | contig 26873 bp, 22 predicted proteins | sample 354166metaG_FD_185968 | JGI IMG/M metagenome (GOLD analysis project Ga0256839, IMG submission 185968) | Hydrothermal vent microbial communities from Mid Atlantic Ridge, Atlantic Ocean - 354-166 | ecosystem: Environmental > Aquatic > Marine > Hydrothermal vents | place: Atlantic Ocean: Mid... | reverse complement strand
GCTCTGGAAAGATAAACATTGCTCAATCTCTCGGAGATATGGCTGCAAGGGCATACCTGAGTTTGCGTCTCCCCGGTCTCTGAAATACTGACAGCTTTGCCGTCTCTCCAGGCTTTAATCCATACGCGCTTCGACTTTGACGTTTCCGTGGTGCTGTTGTCCGCAATCTTGACACAGGCTTCCCGATGATGTTAAATTTTGTGTTCAGCCGGTGATTCCCGGCAGTCGTGTCGACTCCCCGGTAACCGGACGTTTCAGAAGATTGACACGGCGGTGGCAAGGGAATTTCCATTGTTTTTTGCTGAAAACCAATAAGGAATCAGGCCGGGCAGACGGCCTGTCGTTTGTTATCGACTATGGCGAATGATTACAAGGATACGCTTAATCTCCCGCAGACCGCCTTCCCCATGAAGGCTAATCTGGCCGGGAAGGAACTGGAACTGCTCGAGTTCTGGGAAAAGAACGGCATCTACCGCAAGATGCAGAGCAGGGACAGGGCAAAGACCTATATCCTGCACGACGGGCCGCCCTACGCCAACGGCCACATCCACCTGGGACATACACTCAACAAGGTACTGAAAGACATAATCGTCAAATACAAGGCGATGAAGGGCTGCTACGCGCCGTTTGTTCCCGGATGGGACTGCCACGGCCTCCCCATCGAGCACCAGGTCGACAAAAAGCTCGGTTCCCGGAAAGAGACCACTCCCATACTTGAAAAGAGGAGACTATGCAGGGAATATGCTGCAAGATTCCTGGATATCCAGAGGGACGAATTCAAGCGCCTCGGTATATTCGGGGACTGGGAGCGGCCGTATGTCACGATGGATTTTTCGTATGAAGCGGCCATTGTCAGGGAGTTCAACAGGTTTTTCCGTAGCGGGTCCGTTTACAAGGGGAAGAAACCGGTGCACTGGTGCCCGACATGCGTCACGGCGCTTGCCGAGGCCGAGGTAGAGTACGATGAGAAGGAATCCCCCTCCATATATGTGAAATTCATGGTTGAGGATCCGAAGGGCCGGCTTGCCGCCGGCGGCTCGAAGGGCACATACTTTGTAATCTGGACCACCACGCCCTGGACCATCCCCGCGAATATGGCCTTGGCCCTGCATCCCGACTTTGAATACGGCCTCGTGAAGACACGAGAGGGAGAGCTTATCATCGCAAGGGAGCTTATTGACGACTGCATGGAGAATGCCGGTTACGGAAGGGATGAATACGAGGTTGACGGGACCGTATGGACCGGCTCCGAGCTTGAAGGAATCGTGTGCAGGCATCCGTGGATGGACCGGAAGGTAAAGACCATAACCGGCGGGCACGTAACCCTCGAGCAGGGCACCGGCGTGGTCCACACGGCGCCGGGTCACGGCGAGGAGGACTTCGAGATCGGCCTGAAATACGGTCTCGATATCTACACCCCTGTTGATGACAGGGGCAGGTTTACGGAAGACGTGGCTGACTTTGCAGGGCAGTATGTCTTCAGGGCGAACCAGGGAATAATCGACAGGCTCAGGGATGCGGGCATGCTGCTCGGTTCCCCGCGTAATATATCACATTCCTATCCCCATTGCTGGAGATGCAAAAGGCCCGTGATCTTCAGGGCAACGGAGCAGTGGTTCATATCCATGGAGAAAAACGGATTGAGGCAGCGCGCGCTCGAGGAGATAAAAAAGACGGAATGGGTGCCCCGATGGGGCATGGACAGGATATACGGTATGGTGCGGAACAGGCCGGACTGGTGCATCTCCAGGCAGAGGGCATGGGGCGTGCCGATTACATTGATACAGTGCAGGGGGTGCGGCGGATATTTAAACGACAGGTCAGTGACGGACAGGATTGAGCGGGAGGTGGCAAAGGCCGGCGCCGATGTATGGTTTGAGAAATCCGCCTCCGAGTTTACGCCGGAGGGGTACAGGTGCCCGGAATGCGGCTCGGATGACTTTGCAAAGGAGACGGACATCCTTGATGTGTGGTTTGATTCGGGTGTCAGCCATGCAGCGGTCACAGAGGCCGACGAGCGGCTTTCCAGCCCCGCGGACCTGTACCTTGAGGGCAGTGACCAGCACAGGGGGTGGTTCCAGAGTTCACTGCTTGCGTCCGTGGGCACGAGGGGAAAGGCGCCGTTCAAATCCGTGCTTACCCACGGTTTCGTGGTTGACGGCCGGGGCAAGAAGATGTCCAAGTCCCTGGGGAATGTCATTTCGCCGCAGGAGATTACCGGCAGGCAGGGCGCCGAGATACTGAGGCTGTGGGCTTCGTCCGCTGACTACAGGGAGGACATGAGGATCTCCGATGAGATCGTCTCCAGGCTCGTCGAGGCATACAGGAAAATCAGGAATACGTGCAGGTTCCTCCTCGGAAACATAAATGATTTCGACCCCCGAAAGGCGGAACCAGGCGCCGTGGACACCGGTGATTTTCCCGAGATAGACAGGCTGGCCCTCAGTATGCTGCAGGGACTTATCAAAAAGGTGGACAATGCGTACAGCTCGTTTGCATTTCACGAGGTCTACCATGCGGTCTACAGGTTCTGTGTCGTTGACATGAGCTCTTTTTATCTTGATATCCTGAAGGACAGGCTGTATACATTCAAATCCGACTCGCCGGAGAGAGTGGCCGCGCAGGTGGTCCTGTACAGGATAGTGGTTTCGCTGACAAAGCTCATGGCCCCTGTGCTTTCCTTCACGGCAGAGGAAATATGGCGGCACATACCCGGCGAAAAAGAGGAAAGCGTCTTTCTCTCCGATTTCCCGGAAGCGGACCCCGCGCTCATCGACAGGGAGCTCGAGGCAAGATGGGAAGAGCTGGCAGGGATACGCGGCGAGGTGAACAGGGCCCTGGAGATGAAACGCCGGGAAAAATTCATAGGCAATTCCCTTGAAGCAAGGGTTGACATATATGCAGGAGACGGGAGTTACGGGCTGCTGCAGCAGTACCTGCCGTTTCTTCCGGCCCTTTTTATAGTGTCGCAGGCCGGAGTCTTCAATCTTTCAGATGCCCCTGAATCGGCTTACAGGGCCGCGGAGCATGATGACGTTGCGATCGTCGTTGGAAAGGCGGAAGGGGATAAATGCCGGCGGTGCTGGAACCGCGACACCAGCGTGGGCAGGCACGAGAGCCATCCGGACCTGTGCGAGAGATGCTTCAGGGTGATAACTTCTTGAAAAAGGCCGTTCTCATAACTCTCATATCCTCTCTCGTGACGGTTTCGGATTATCTCACGAAGAGGCTCATTGTTGAAAGGGTCATGCCTTTCGAGCATATTGACGTACTGCCGTTTTTAAGGATAGTCCACGTCCGGAACGAGGGGGCGGCGTTCGGGACTTTCACCGGTCTCGGCAACGACATCTTTATATTTATATCTGTTATTGCTATAATTTTTATAATAGTATATCTCTCGAAAACCCGGAAACGCCTGGAGTTCTTCTCGCTTTCCCTGATTCTGGGAGGCGCGGCAGGCAATCTCATAGACAGGATAAAAAGAGGGGGGGTTGTTGATTTTATCGATGTCTTCGCCGGCAAGTGGCACTGGCCTGCGTTTAACCTGGCGGATTCGGCATTAACCACCGGAATAGCGCTCTTCCTGCTGTCCGTCTGGAGACACGAACGGAATGCAAGAAAAGAGAATCGATAGCAAGTAATCCCGCCCGCGGCACTCTCATGCAACAATGTGAACCTTGATATTGCATAAGCGGGCTGCGGAGTCCGGCGTAAAACCTTTATAAAGCGAAGGGATATCGGAAATATGTCCCTGTTGCAGGACTTAACGGAGAGTGAAATTCCCAAAGACGGCAATATGCCCTGCGGGATATGTCCTGAAGGTATCGCAGATAAAGCTTTTCCGCCGGACCCCACGGCCCGCAGGCGATGTTTTTATGCAACTGTAAGGCAAATAAAACCGATTGGATGATGAAAAAGGCATTGAACGGCATCAACATTCCCTCGGGCGCCGAGAGGGAGAAATCAAGGATCAGGGAGTTTTTTCAGAGGCAGAAAGACAGGCTTAAACACGGCAGTTTTACGTGCCCGTTCTGCAGGGAGGTTTTCACCGGCATTTCTGCAATGGGGGCGCACCTGAAAAGCCACTGCACGTGATAGCCCTGCTCAGTCCGGCCGTGGGCCGGACCCCAGCGGAAGACAGGCCTTTGGATTCAGGGCCGGACCGGCGAACCTGCCCTCGATAAAACAGCGGTAGCCGGCGGCTGCTATCATTGCGGCATTGTCGGTGCACAGGTGCGGCGAAGGCAGGTAAACTCTCATTCCCTTTGCCGCTGCGCGCTCCGTCATCCTCCGCCTGAGGCTGCTGTTTGCCGATACCCCGCCGGACAGCGTTATGTTGTTGACCCCGTATAAACCGGCCATCTCAATGACCCTGTCGGTCAGTACCTCCACAACCGATGCCTGGAAGCCCGCCGCTATGTCTTCCTTCCTTGATTCAGGATGTTTCCTGATATAGTTCAATACCGCTGTCTTCAGGCCGCTGAAACTGAAGTCACGGCCTTTTTTCAGCTTTGCCCTCGGAAAGGCAATGGCTTCCGGGTTCCCCCGGCGGGCCATTTTGTCTATGACCGGCCCGCCGGGATAACCTGAACCAAGGAGCTTTGAGACCTTGTCGTATGCCTCCCCGGCGGCGTCGTCCCTTGTTCTGGCGACCTCGGTATACATTCCGAATCCCTTCACAATGTAGATGCTCGTATGGCCCCCCGAGACAACAAGGGCTATAAAGGGAAATTCAGGGGCGGCCTCAAGAAATACCGAATATATGTGCCCTTCGAGGTGATTGACTGCAACAAGGGGCAGGTCATGCACAAACGCCAGGGATTTCGCAAAACACACGCCGACAAGCAGCGAACCTATGAGGCCGGGCCCGTGAGTGACCGCCACGGCGGAGATGTCCCCGGGTCCCGCCCCCGCCCTGTCCATCGCCTCACGCACCACGGGCACTATCATCTCCATATGTCTTCTTGAGGCAAGCTCCGGAACTATTCCGCCGTACCTGTTATGAATGTCATCCTGGCTTGATACAACATTGGAGATAATCCTGCAGCCGTCCTCGACCACTGCGGCGGACGTATCGTCGCAGGAGGTCTCTATGCCTAAAATCAACATTTTCTCAACAATCGGCGTTACGTGTGAAATACCGTATAACTATCGGGAAACAATCGGTTTCCGGGAATAGGCGCGGGATCGCTGCGGATGGGGCCTTTACGGCTGTGGATATCTTACGGACGTACAACCGCGCCTTATTTCTTGAACAATTCGCCGTTCCGCCCGTTGCCTTCGTCTTCGCCGTCGACCACGCGGGCTATGCTGACCACCTTGTCGTCATCCGCAAGGTCTATGAGCCTGACTCCCTGCGTGCTCCTGCCGATGATTCTTATATTGGACGCCTTTATGCGTATCAGCTTGCCGCTGCCGGCTATGATGATTATCTCGTCATCATCGGCCACGCGGATCACGCCCACGACCCGGCCTTTTTTCGGAGTGACCTTTATCGTGAATATGCCTTTGCCGCCCCGGCTCTGGATTCTGTACTCTTCCGACCTGGTTCTCTTGCCGTAGCCCTTCTCGGTGATGGTCAGGAGAGTTGTATCCTTTTCCACGACACCCACGGATACCACCTCGTCGTCTCTCATGAGCCTTATGCCCCTTACGCCGCGGGCCACGCGCCCCATTTCCCTGACGTCTTTTTCATTGAATCTTATCGAAAGGCCCTCCCTGGTGCTGAGGATGACGTCCTTCGTGCCGTCCGTCATCCTTACGCCGATGAGTTCATCATCCGGGTCGAGCTTGATGGCGGTGATGCCCTTTGAGCGCGGATTGCTGTATGCCTTCAGCGGCGTTTTCTTGACAACGCCCTTTTTGGTCGCCATCAACAGATAGCGGCCTTCCATGAACTCCTTTACCGGAAACACCGCGCTTACCTTCTCACCCTGGGACAACTGCAGGAGATTGACTATGGCCTTGCCCTTTGCCGCCCGTCCCATTTCGGGTATCTGGTAGACCTTGAGCCAGTATAGGCGGCCGTAGTTCGTGAAAAAGAGCACATGATCATGCGTCGAGGCAAGGAACAGGTCTTCCACGAAGTCTTCCTCCCTTGTCTCCATGCCCATCAGCCCCTTTCCGCCCCTTCGCTGACTCCGGTAAAGAGACAGGGAATTTCTCTTTATATATCCCTGGTGGGAAATGGTTATTACCATCTCCTCTTCCTGTATCAGGTCCTCAATGGTTATTTCCTCCGCCTCGCCCGTTATCTCCGTGCGCCTCTTGTCCGCGTATTTCTTTTTTATTTCAACAAGCTCATCCCTGATGATCCTGTTGACGAGCGCGGGGCTTGCAAGGATATCCCTGAGCCTGCCGATCTCCTTCAATATGTTTTCGTAGTCCTGAACTATCTTTTCCCTCTCCAGGCCGGTCAGCCTCTGGAGCCTCATGTCGAGGATCGCCTGCGCCTGGATTTTCGTCAGGGGGAAATCCTTCATCAGGCCGTTAAGCGCCTCCTCCGGTGTCTTCGAGCTGCGGATAAATGCGATGATCCTGTCGAGGTTGTCAAGGGCTGTCTTGAGACCCTCAAGTATATGGGCCTTTTCCTCGGCCTTTCTCAGCTCGAATTTCGTCTTCCGGATAACGACTTCGCGCCTGTGCTGGAGAAAGAGCGAAAGCAGGCCGGCCAGGTTCAGCACCCTGGGCTGGCCGTTGACTATTGCGAGCATGATCACGCCGAATGTGGATTCCATCGCCGTGTGCTTGAAGAGCTGGTTCAGGATGACCTGCGGAATCTCGCCGCGTTTCAGTTCGAGAACCACCCTTATGCCCTCCCTGTCGGACTCATCCCTGAGGTCGGCCAGGCCCTCCACCTTTTTGAGGCGGAAGAGCTCCGCGATTTTCTCGATCAGCCTTGCCTTGTTCACCTGGTAGGGCAGTTCGGTGATCACGATGCTCTGGCCCTTTGCGTATTCCTCGATATTGACCTTCGCCCGCATCTTGATAATCCCCCTGCCGGTATGATAGGCGTCCTGGATTCCCTTTTTGCCGTGGATGGCGCTGCCCGTGGGGAAATCGGGCCCCTTGATTTTTTTCATCAGCTCGCGCACCGTGACATCCGGGTTTTCTATCATCAAGAGAAGTCCGTCGACGACCTCGCCGAGATTATGGGGCGGTATGTTGGTTGCCATTCCCACGGCAATCCCCGAGGAGCCGTTGATCAGGAGATTGGGGACCCTCGCCGGCAGGACCACGGGCTCTTCCGTGGTCTCATCGAAATTCGGGACAAAGTCCACGGTCTCCTTGTCGATATCGGCCAGCATCTCCTCCGCAAGCCTCGTTAGCCTTGCCTCTGTGTAGCGGTAGGCCGCGGCGGGATCTCCGTCGATGGAGCCGAAGTTGCCCTGGCCGTCCACGAGTGTGTAACGCATGTTGAAATCCTGGGCGAGCCTGACAAGCGCATCATAGACAGCGGAATCGCCGTGCGGGTGGTACTTCTTCAGCACTTCCCCGACAACGCCGGCGCATTTGGAGTATTTTTTCCCCGGTGTCAGCCCTTCCCTGAGCATGGCGTAGAGTATGCGGCGCTGAACCGGCTTGAGGCCGTCTTTCACGTCGGGCAGGGCCCTGCCCACGATCACGCTCATGGCGTAATCGAGGTAGGATGTCTTCATCTCTTCTTCAATATTTAAGGTCAGTTTCTCCATCGCGTCTTTCCCGGCCTTTACACCGTACAGTCCACGGAAACAGATATGAGTTGAAAAATCTCAATATTATACATGCTGTCGCCACTGAAAATAAAGCCGCGGATTTTATAATTTTAGAGGGGGTGGAGGCTCCTGCAGAAGTCCTCTGTCCGGGGCTTTACAAACACGTGTTGTTTAATTATTATTATCATCACGAAAGAAGAAGAATTTGGTATTCAGGGGGGACCGCCGTTGACAAGCCTGAGGATAGCCCTTGCCCAGATTAATCCTACAGTCGGAGACCTTTCAGGGAACACAAAAAAAATAATTTCCTGCATCAGGAAGGCAAGGAGCAGAAAAGCCGATATAGTGGCCTTTCCCGAACTTGCCGTAACCGGTTATCCGCCCGAGGACCTTCTGCTGAAGCGGCAGTTCGTAAGGGACAACACGGATGCCCTCCGGAAGATAAGGGATGCCTCGACGGAGATCACCGCCGTCGTGGGCTTCGTGGATGAGGACGGCGGGATATACAACGCGGCGGCGGTCATTTCCGGCGGCAGGCTTGTCGACACCTACCACAAAAAGCACCTGCCCAACTACGGGGTCTTCGACGAATACCGCTACTTCCGTGCCGGCAGGAGATACCCCGTGTACAATCTCGGCGGGATAAGCATCGGCGTCAACATCTGCGAGGATATCTGGAATGAAAAAGGCCCTGCGAGGGTCCAGGCCCTGGCCGGTGCGCAACTGATCATCAACATCAATGCCTCGCCGTACCACATGGGCAAGGCGTTGTTCAGGGAGAGGCTCGTATCGTCAAGGGCGCGGGAATACGGGGTGACGATCGCTTACGTGAACACAGTCGGCGGCCAGGATGAACTGGTCTTCGACGGGGGCAGCTTTATTGCGGGTGAAAGCGGCGAAATCCTGGCAAAGGGGAAGTATTTCAGCGAAGACTTCATCATCGCCGACATCGTGATCGGCGGAAAGACACGGCGCGGCAAACCGCAGAGTGACGGGAACGGGCTGAAGTCACTAATCGCCGCGGATGAGCGCGTCGAAAAAACAGACATTCCGCCTGCGGTCGCAGGGGGTCCGAAACCGCGTATTGCAAAGAGGAGGCCCGTCTCCATGACGGTCACTGAAAAGGTATACAATGCGCTCATGCTCGGCACGCGCGATTATGTGACCAAGAACGGATTCAGGGGCGTGGTCATAGGGATGAGCGGGGGCGTGGATTCCGCGCTTGTAACCACGATCGCCGTTGATTCCCTCGGCAGGGAAAACGTACACGGTTTGTTCATGCCATCCATGTATACCTCCAAAGAGAGCCGCGAGGACGCTTACACCCATGCGGGGAATCTCGGCATTGAAATAACAACCATTCCCGTGGAGGCCATATTCAGGGCGTATCTCGAAACGCTGTCCGAAAGCTTCAGGGGCCTGGAGACGGACATAACAGAGGAAAACCTCCAGGCAAGGATAAGGGGCAACATATTAATGGCCTTCTCCAACAAGTTCGGCTGGCTTGTGCTTACAACCGGCAACAAGTCCGAGATGAGCGTGGGCTATGCGACCCTGTACGGTGACATGGCGGGCGGTTTTGCCGTGATAAAGGACGTGCCCAAGACATTGGTGTACGAACTCTGCAGGTGGAGGAACAAAAAAGAGGGCGGTGATCTGATCCCCGGCAGGATTCTGTGGAAGGAGCCGACCGCCGAACTCAGGCCCGGCCAGAAGGATACGGACTCCCTGCCGCCTTACCCACTGCTTGATCCAGTCCTGAAGGCGTATGTGGAAGAGGACAGGAGCTTTGACGAGATAATCAAGACCGGCTGTGACGTGGAGTGTGTCAGAAAGGTCATAGGAATGGTGGACCGCTCCGAATACAAGAGGCGCCAGGCGCCTCCGGGGATAAAGATAACGCCGCGCGCATTCGGAAAAGACAGGAGGTTTCCGATTACCAACAGGTACAGGAGTTGTTGATGGAAAAATCAGGGCGCAGGATATTTTTTGCGGTCTTTCTTGTGGCGGTTTTATTCGGGGTATATGCGTGTATGGACGGCCGGGACAGTGAGAAAGAACCCGTCTTCAGTCAGGCGCCCGGAATAAGGGAGATAAGGCCCCGGAAACCCGTAAGGATAAAATTAAAGAGAAGCGCCGGCGGCGGCTATTCGTGGGAGCTGACGGGAGACAACGCGGATAAGATTATCGAAGCCGACAGGAAACTGAGAAGATACCTGAACCGTGAACCGTGAACTCATGGCGCCGTGCCCGGAGCCGGAACTGTGCCATGTCACACATCTGTGCCGAACCATTTGTGTGTAATCCTCGCCTGAGCCGCTCCGGACGGCGTTCGATGTCCTGTTTCCTCGCCGTAACACCTTGTGTATTAAGGGGAAAATAAATCACGGCATTTCAGCCCCGATGGCATATTTCTTGCAAAATATAGAATATCTCATAATAGTGCCGGATCAGGCAGTTGCTGAAATTGCAGTATAACAATACAGTACAGTGTGAATCCGTATCCCGGGAAAGATGTTCCACCCGGGGAAGGTTTCGTGTAATTATACCGGTCTGAAAAACTTTTGCATAAAGTGAGGAGGATTTCATGAAGAGGTTATTGATTTTCGTATTGGTCATCGGGATGATAGCAGGGTTGTCTACGGTGTCTTTTGCCATCGTTCCGTTTACCGTTGAGGTGGACAGCAATGATTACGGCGGCACCGATTACCTGGACGGCCTTCCAGTGAGCCAGTTTACGGTGGGAGAAACATATACCTTTACAGTGGTTAACGGAGCCTGGGGCGACTGGTGGGGGGCCGAAGGCTGGTTCTGGAGCCTGAATATCTATGATCCGCTCACCGGTGAAGTTAAGGGGCTTGGTGACAGTAATCCCGGCTATGGTTCACCGGAGGAAGCCCTTAACGCATATGCCAATGATTATGTCAGCATCACTGTCGGCGGCGATGCTGCAACCGGAGCCGGAGAAGGTACTGGCACTCTGTGGTTCTATGTGCCGGATTCCTCAAGGTGGAACAATTACGGCAGTGTTACTGTTCTTGTCACTCCTGAGCCGGTCAGTTTCATCCTGTTTATCGCCGGTGGTCTGGCGCTGACGGGGAGGGTGCTTTACAGGAACAGGAAAAAGGGAAAAATAAGTGCATAGCATATCACGTCAGGAAAAGAAATATATATTCAAGAGGAGAGAGACGGTATGGGTAAAAAGATAGTTTTGCTGATAAGCCTGATTTTGTCACTGGGGTTGATGCTGACCGCCTGTGGCGCCGGTGGAGGCGGCGGAGGCGGTAACAATACTCCAAGTGAGCCGGCTACCACTGAATATAACGCCCATTTTGTTGCCGTGGGAGATACCGGCACAATACTCCACTCCGAAGACGGGAATACGTGGACTCCTGTTGCATCAGGCACAGGCAATGGGAAGTTGGTAAGCATAGGATACGGCAACGGACGTCTGGTTGCAGTGGGAGAGGGAGGTATCATACTGTATTCCGATAACGGGGAAAATTGGTCGCTATCCGCGGATATGCAGTGTAATTGTACTCTGAACGGCGTGGCCTACGGCAACGGACTCTGGATTGCCGTGGGAGATGGCGGATATATGGCAAAATCCAGTGACGGTAGTAACAACTGGATTACTGTTGACAATGGTGTCGGGACACATTTAAACGGCATTGCCTATGCCAACGGGCTGTGGATAGCGGTCGGAATTGACGGCACGATAATCAAGTCTGCTGACGACGGGAATACGTGGACCGATGTTTCCTTGACGGAAACGGAGAATAACCTCAATGCTGTAGCATACGGGGACCAGTGGGTTGCCGTTGGAGACGGGATTGCAATCAAGTCCGCTGACGGCACTGAGTGGTCTTCCTTTGACCCGGAGAATGAGCCTTCCGATGACAGACTGGATGACAGACTGATAGATGCAACCTACGGCAACGGTCTGTGGGTCGGTGTTGGAGTTAACGTCGAAACCGGTGCCACAGGCATAATAGTCAATTCCAACGAGGGTTATTACAGCCTGGACGGCGTGGCATTCGCCGGAGTGACATACGGCAACGGAACCTGGATTGCCGTGGGATCGTCCGGCACAATAGTCAAATCCGGTGACGGGACAAACTGGTCTCCTGTCACGTCGGGCACGGACCGGAATCTTGCCGCCGTAACATTCAGACCGACCTCGTTTTAAAGGGCAGCAAGGACAAGGCAGCATGATTTTTTCTCGAGGGCAATGCCGGCCGGCATTGCCCTTGTTATGTCTGTCTTTCAACAGGGCCCCTTGCAAAAGTCTAAACATTACGGTTGCATAAAACAGCGGCGGCGGAGACCAGGATTAATCCCGGCCCCGACCCGGTAATAGAAATAATCTTTCCTTCAACACCCGGCCTGTTTATATCCCCGTCCGGCATTTTCTGACACGCCGGCATTATTTTAAAGCAACACCTCACGGACTCCCCCATTCCGCCCATATTGAAATAAAGGGCGGTAAAATGTCAAAATTATTGCCGGTTGACATTTATCACTGTTTAGCCATACAGTAGTCTGGTTTAAAAGATATGCAGCCGTTGAAAGGGTGCAGGGTGCAGAAAGAACAAATCCGGTTTTCATTCTGCGCCCGACAACCGTCCCGGGCACCCTTTGAAAAAATACTTTAAACAGGAGGCTCTTGCAAAAGTCCCATGTCTGTCACCTCCAGCGGAGAGAGAGGTCTTGTAACTCATCGATGATAGCAAAAGATTTCTCCCTCCGGTCGAAATGACACATGCAGGCATTTTCACACTTTTGCAAGAGGCTCACAGGGAAAAAACCGATGCTTGAGAAAAGATACAATCCGGAGGACTCGGAAAAAAAGTGGTACGCCTTCTGGCTCGGGAAGGGATACTTCAGGGCAGATGCCCGGAGCGACAAACCCCCTTACTGCATAGTTATTCCGCCGCCCAATGTCACCGGTTCCCTGCATATAGGCCATGCCCTTGATATCACCCTGCAGGACATCATGATAAGGTGGAAGAGGATGTCCGGCTTCAACACCCTGTGGCTGCCGGGCACGGACCATGCGGGCATTGCCACCCAGAACGTGGTTGAAAAGGCCCTCCGGAAAGAAGGACTGGACAGGCATGCGCTGGGCAGGGAGAAGTTTATAGAGAAGGTGTGGGAATGGAAGAAGCTCTACGGGGACACCATAATAAACCAGCTCAGGAGCATGGGAGCCTCATGTGACTGGAGCAGGGAGAGGTTCACCCTTGACGAAGGGCTGTCCCGGGCGGTCAGGGAGGTCTTTGCGAGGCTCTACGAAGAGGGTCTCATCTACAGGGGCGATTATATCATCAACTGGTGCCCGAGGTGTCATACCGCCCTCTCGGACCTCGAGGTCGAGCACGAGGGCACACAGGGCAGGCTCTATTACATCAGGTATGATTTCGCGCATGAGAAGGGATACATCACGGTTGCAACCACAAGGCCCGAGACGTATCTTGGTGATACGGCCGTTGCCGTCAATCCGGAGGACGAACGTTATAAGGACCTTGTGGGAAAGATGCTGAGACTGCCGCTCCTGAACCGGGTGATACCCATAGTAGCGGACGAATTCGTGGACTCCTCGTTCGGCACCGGGGCCGTGAAGGTGACACCTGCGCATGACCCCAATGACTTTGAAATCGCCCGGAGGCACGGCCTGCCGTTTGTAAAGATAATGACGGGCGACGGGAAGATGTCTGATGAGGCGGGTCCGTACAGGGGACAGGACAGGTTTGAATGCAGGGAGAATGTCATTAACGACCTGAAGGAATCGGGAAGACTCCTGAAGGTCACGGACCACGATATGGCGGTGGGCCGCTGCTACAGGTGCAAGACCGTTGTCGAACCCTACCTGTCCAAGCAGTGGTTCGTAAAGATAAAGCCCCTTGCAGAGGAGGCCGTGGATGCCGTACATGACGGCAGGGTCAGGATAATTCCGTCCGGGTGGGAGAACAGCTATTTCGACTGGATGGAAAATATAAAGGACTGGTGCATATCGAGACAGATATGGTGGGGGCACAGGATTCCCGTATGGTACTGCCGGGAGATGGGAAACGACGAATGCAGGGCGAAGAAGGGAATCATCGTATCCGTGGATACCCCCGGCCGGTGCCCCCGTTGCGGTTCGCAGGCCCTGGAGCAGGACGAGGACGTTCTTGATACATGGTTTTCCTCTGCACTGTGGCCGTTTTCGACTCTGGGGTGGCCTGATGATACGGATGACCTGAGAACATTTTATCCCACGAGTGTCCTGATAACGGGGTTTGACATTCTTTTCTTCTGGGTCGCCCGCATGATAATGATGGGCCTGAAGTTCATGAAGAAAGAGCCGTTCAGGGATGTCTACATACATGCCCTTATCAGGGATGCCGAGGGCCGGAAGATGAGCAAGTCCAAGGGCAACGTCGTGGACCCCCTGGAGACGACAGCCCGTTACGGGACCGATGCGTTCCGCTTCACGCTTGCAGCCTATGCAGCACAGGGCAGGGACATCAAGTTCTCGGAAAAGAGGGTTGAGGGTTACAGGCACTTCATGAACAAGATATGGAACGTGGCAAGATTCATATCAATGAACACAAAGGAAGGCTCCGTGGTTGAGCCTGTGAAAGAGCTTCGCACGGCGGATCCGGCAGCGGCGCTCAGCCTTGCAGACAAGTGGATTCTCAGCCGCCTGTCAGGGGTCTGCTCGGAGGTAAACAGTGCGCTTGACGAGTACAGGTTCAATGACGCAGCCGGCGCCCTTTACCGGTTTGTATGGCACGAGTTGTGCGACTGGTATGTTGAAATGATAAAACCGGAACTGTACGGCGGCAACGAAGGGGCAAAGACCGCTGCAATCAGCACGCTTGTGTATGTGTTTGAATCGGCCCTGGCGCTCCTGCATCCTTTCATGCCCTTCATAACCGAGGAGATATGGCAGCAGATGCCGGTCATGAAAGAGGTCGACAGCCTCTGCATTCGCAGGTACCCGGCCGCTGAAGACGGCATTGAGGACAGCGATGCAGAGGAGAAGATGGAGGTTATAATGGACGCCGTCTCCGCCATCAGGAGCATCAGGGGCGAGCTTAACATCTCCCCGTCCGTCGAGCTTAAGGCCCTGATAAAGGCATCGGACGGCGCGCGGGATATACTGAATGAAAACATCTCTCATATCGCCAAGCTTGCCCGGGCCGGCGACATAAGGATAGGCCGCGATATACAGCCGCCGCAGAATGCGGCTACCGCGATCAAGCCGGGGATGGAGATATTCGTCCCCCTTGAGGGAGTCATTGATATTGATGCGGAGATAAACAGGCTGAACAAGGAACTGAGCAAGACCGAGGAGAACCTTGCGTTTGTCAAGAGGAAACTGCACAACAAGGAATTCATGAACAGGGCGCCCAGGGCGGTGATAGAGGAAAACAGGGCGAGGTACAGCAATTACCTTGAAAAACTGAATGCAATCCAGAACAGTATCGACAAACTCAGGGCATGGGGAAAATCAGGGGATGCTTAGCCGCGGCATTGACAGTCTTCTCCGGCGCGCGCTCGCAGAGGATCTCGGTCCGGGAGATATAACCACATCTTTGCTGATCCGGGAAGGACACACCTCCAGGGCCGTGCTGGTTGCCAAAGACGACTTCATCCTTGCAGGGCTTCCCTTTGCGGAGAGGCTGTTCCGGTTGGCGGACAGCGGCGTCAGGTTCACTTCCCTCAAAAAGGAAGGCAGCCGGGTGAAGAAAGGAAGCGCCGTTGCAAGGGTGAGCGGCGGAACGGCGGGACTGCTGGCGGCGGAACGGACAGCGCTTAACCTGCTTCAGAGGCTGTCGGGCATAGCGACCCTGACGGACAGCTACGTCAAGGCTGTAAAAGGTCTCGGGGTGAAGATAACGGACACGAGGAAGACCGCGCCCGGCCTGAGGTTTTTTGATAAATATGCGGTCAGGGCGGGCGGGGGTGACAACCACCGCTTCGGGCTCTTCGACGGCGTGTTGATAAAGGACAACCACATCGCCGCCGCCGGAGGAACGGCCAGGGCGGTGAGGCTTGCTCGCTCAAGGGTTCCGCACCTGTTTAAGATAGAGGTGGAGGTGAAAAACCTCACGGAGGTCAAAGAGGCGCTTTCAGCCGGCGCTGATGTCATCATGCTTGATAATATGCCGGTGGAGAAGGTTAAGAAAGCGGTGGCTGTTATCCGGAGCAGTGATCCGGGCATACTGATTGAGGCCTCCGGCGGCATAAGCCCCGGAAACGTGCGGAGCATCGCAGAGGCCGGAGTGGATATGATATCCGTAGGCGCCCTGACACATTCAGCACCTGCAGCAGACATCAGCATGAAATTCGATTGATTGACAATCAACCTGAACACTCCTTATAATTTAAAGTCAAACTTGAATTCGGAAGGTCTTTGATATGCGGCTGAATGTTTCCGATATTACCGCGGAGGGAGTGCAGCACGAGCTGAGGCTGCCGGTGGCGGTAAGTGAATCCGCAGGCCCGGATACAGCCGATGTCTTCATCAGGCTGTTCAGGTTCGGCAGGAGAATACTCGTCGAGGGTACTGTAAAGATATCCGTTTCCCTGACATGCAGCCGCTGCCTGAGGGACTTTTCTTACCCACTGGATATGTCTTTCAGGGAAGAGTACAACCCGGCCGAGGATATCGGAACAGAGCCCGAGCAGGAGCTGACGGCCGGGGAAATGGATATAGGTTTTTACACCGGCGGCGAGATGGATATTCCGGAGATTGTGAAGGAGCAGGTGCTGTTGTCGCTTCCCATGAAACCCCTGTGCAGACCGGAATGCATGGGTATATGCCCGCGGTGCGGAAGGGACCTGAATGAGGAACCGTGTGAATGCGGCACAGGTGAAACAGACCCCAGGCTGGCTCCTCTTAAGAAAATCATGGAACTAATAAACGACCGAAAGGAGTAGAAATGGCTAATCCGACTTCCCGACATTCCAGGGCCAGGAGGGACAAGAGACGCGCAAACTGGAAAATCAGTCTGCCGGATATAACCGTCTGCCCGGAGTGCCAGGAACCCAGGCTTCCCCACAGGGTATGCATGAGCTGTGGAACTTACAGAGGCAAAAAGATACTCGAGGTTATTGAAAAAGAATCTGCATGAAGATAGCTCTTGACGCAATGGGCGGGGATTATGCCCCTGCCGCAACCGTTGAAGGCGCGATCGAGGCGCTTAATGAAGACAGGAACATCTCGGTCATACTCGTCGGCAATGAAGCGGAGATATATTCCGAGCTCAAAAAGAGGGACTGTGCGGACCTGCCTGTAACCATAAAGCACGCCTCGCAGATAGTCGAAATGGACGAATCCCCGCTTGCAGCCCTGAGGCGGAAAAAGGATTCTTCCGTAAGGGTTGCGGTGGATCTTGTCAAGTCCGGAGATGCCGATGCAATGGTCAGCGCCGGCAACTCCGGGGTTGTCATGGCGACATCCCTGTATGTGCTGGGAAAGCTTCCGGGTGTCGAGAGGCCCGCAATCGCGGCTGTCATGCCCTCCCTGAAGGATCACTTTGTGTTGATAGACGCCGGTGCAAACGTGGACTGCAAACCCCTTCACCTGTATCAGTTCGCAATCATGGGAGAGGCCTATGCGAGATACATCTTCGATATCGAAAGCCCGAGGGTGGGGCTTCTCGGGATCGGCGAGGAGGACGCAAAGGGCAATGAGCTGACAAGGGAGTCGTTCAAGCTGATAAAAGATTCACACATAAATTTCATGGGCAATATCGAGGGCAAGGATATTTTCTCCGGCGAGGCAGATGTCGTGGTGTGCGACGGCTTTGTCGGCAACATAGCCCTCAAGGTAAGCGAGGGCTTGGCCGAGGCCATGTCAAAGATGCTGAAGAGGGAGATACTGGAGAACGCCTCCGGAAAGATAGGAGCCCTGTTTCTGAAGAACGCGCTTCAGAACTTCAAGAAAAAGACCGACTATTCGGAGTACGGCGGCGCCCCGCTTCTGGGCATCAGCAAGCCGTGCATCATCAGCCACGGCCGCTCGACCTCCAAGGCCATAAAGAACGCCGTGAAGGTTGCAGGCGCCTTTCACAGCAAGGGAATTCTCGACATCATCTCAGAGGAATTCAACAGAGGACTTTCGGGGAGGGAAGCGGTTGCAATGGAAGAGTAAAATAACGGGCACAGGCTCCTACGTCCCTGAAAAGGTCCTTGACAACTCTGACCTTGAGAAAAAGGTGGATACGTCCGACGAATGGATCACCGAGAGAACGGGCATCAGACAGCGGAGGATAGCAAGAGACAGGCAGACCAATTCCGACCTCTGCCTTGAGGCCTCGAGGCAGGCGCTGCACGCCGCGGGAGTGAAACCGCGGGAGATAGACCTTATAATCGTTGCAACGATGAGCGGCGATATGCCGATGCCTTCAACCGCGTCGATCCTGCAGAGGAAACTCGGGGCCCCGAATGCAGGGGCCTTTGACCTCAATGCAGCGTGCAGCGGTTTCCTGTACGGCCTGTCCGTGGCTGATAAATTTATCAGGACCGGCGCATCCCGGAAACTGCTCCTTGTAGGGGCGGAGCTTAATTCGAGGTTCCTTGACTGGAAGGACAGGACCACGTGTGTCCTGTTCGGCGACGGCGCGGGCGCCGTCGTGCTTGAGCCCACAAGGGGGAGGAGCGGCATATTGTCGACCCATCTTTACTCGGACGGCACCCTGTGGGATTTCATCTGCCTGCCCGGGGGCGGCTCCGAGAATCCCCCTTCACTGAAGACCGTAAGGGAAGGGATGCATTTCATAAAGATGAAGGGCAACGAGACATTCAAGGTTGCGGTAAGGACACTTGAAAAGCTTGTCCTCAGCACGCTGAAGGCAAACAACGTGGAGCCCTCGGAGCTTGCAATGCTGATTCCGCACCAGGCGAACCTCAGGATCATAAGCGCAACCGCCAGGCGGCTCAGGCTGCCCATGGACAGGGTGGCTGTCAATCTTGACAGGTACGGCAATACCTCGAGCGCGTCGATTCCCATAGCGCTTGACGAGGTTGCGAGGGCGGGCAGGCTCAAAAAGGGCGATTATGTGCTGCTTGAGGCGTTCGGCGCGGGGCTGACGTGGGCGTCCGCGCTGATAAAGTGGTGATAACATTTTTAGCCGGTGGAAAGAGGCTCTTGCAAAAGTCCTCTGTCTGTCATCTGCAGCGGAGAGAGAGGTCTTATACCTCATCGATACCAAAAGATTTCTCCCTCCGGTCGAAATGACATATGCGGGCATTTTCATACTTTTGCAAGAGGCTCGAAAGTCTGCGGATATTTTTCAGGAGGAGCAAATGGACTATTTCTTGGATGAAGAGCAGTTGATGATAAGGGACCTGGCGAGGCAGATAGCGGAGGAAAAGATAATGCCCGTCAGGGCCGAGCTGGATGAGAGAGAGGAGTTTCCGTGGGATATCATGAATGCGCTTGCGCAGTCGGATTTCTTCGGGCTTTATATTCCCGGGGAATACGGCGGCCTCGGCAAGGGAGGCTTCGAGCTGTCCATAGCCATCGAGGAGCTGAGCAGGGCATGCCTGGGTGTCTCCACATCTTACGCCGCCAATGCCCTCGGAACGTACCCGATACTTCTGTTCGGTTCAGAGGAGCAGAAGAAGAAATATCTTCCTGATATTGCATCAGGGAGGCGGCTTGTTGCATTCGCCCTTACAGAGGCGAATGCGGGCAGTGACGCGGCGGGGGTCCAGACCACCGCGAGACCGGATGGCGACGAGTACGTGCTCAACGGCACAAAGCAGTGGATAACCAACGGCGGCGAGGCGGAGATATACACCGTGATAGCAATCACGGACAGGGCAAAGGGTGCGAGGGGGGCCTCGGCCTTTATCGTTGAAAAAGGCACGCCGGGTTTTACCTTCGGCAAAAAGGAAAACAAGATGGGCATAAGGGCCTCTTCCACAAGGGAGCTGATATTTGAAGACTGCCGCATTCCGAAGGAGAATCTCATCGGAAGGCAGGGGATGGGGTTTATCGTCGCCATGAAGACACTTGACAAATCAAGGACCGGCGTCGGCGCGCAGGGAGTGGGCGTTGCACAGGGCGCGTTCGAGGCTGCGGTGAGCTTTGCAAAGGAGAGGCGCCAGTTCGGCGCTCCCGTGATCAGCTTCCAGGCCGTCCAGCACATGCTTGCGGACATGGCCGCGCAGATAGAGGCCGCGAGGGCCCTGGTATATTCGGTTGCCAGGTATATTGACAGCGGCGCCAAAGACGTGTCGAAGGAATCCGCCATGGCCAAACTGTTTGCAACCGATGTGGCGATGAAGGTGACGGTTGATGCGGTGCAGGTTATGGGGGGGTCGGGATACATGCGGGAGTACCCTGTTGAGAAGATGATGCGCGATGCAAAGATCCTCCAGATATACGAAGGCACAAACCAGATACAGAGGAATATCATAGGACAGTCGCTCATAAAAGAGAGCGCGAAAAAGAGGCAGGGAGGATAGGAGGCAGTGGATATTATCGTCTGCATAAAACAGGTGCCGGACACCGCCGAGATAAAGATCAATCCCGAGACAAACACGCTCATGAGGGAAGGAGTGCCGAGCATTATCAATCCCTTCGACCTTCATGCGCTCGAGGCGGCCGTGCGGATAAAGGAAGACGTCGGGGCCAGGGTGACCGCCCTGACCATGGGACCGCCGCAGGCCGAGAGCTCTCTGCGCGAAGCGATTTCCATGGGAGCCGATGACGCGGTGCTCCTGTCGGACAGGGCCTTTGCAGGCTCCGACACGTGGGCCACATCGTACGCCCTTGCAGGCGCAATCAGAAAACTCGGCGCTGATATTGTGTTCTGCGGCAAGCAGGCAATAGACGGCGACACCGCTCAGGTAGGACCCGAGACAGCGGAATTCCTGGACATCCCCCATGTCTCTTATGTGAGAAGGATAGAATGGATAAGGGATGGCGCCGTCAGGGTGCAGAGGCTCATGGATGAGGGGTATGACGTGGTCGAATCCCCGCTGCCCGTGCTGCTTACCGTGGTCAAGGAGCTGAACCAGCCGAGGATGCCTTCCCTGAAGGGGAAAATAGCCGCAAAAAAGGCACAGGTCAGGATAATGGGGAAGGCCGATATAGGGGCCGATGAAGACAGCCTCGGTCTGAAGGGCTCTCCCACAAAGGTGAAGAGTATCTTCGCGCCCGGGACAAAGACCGGCAGGATGATGATTGAAGGCGGGCCGGAAGAACAGGTGGATATTTTAATAAAGGAGCTGAGGAAGATCAAATGTCTATAACAGTCAGGCAGGACAAGTGTACGGGCTGCGGGACATGCGTGGACTCATGCCCGTTTGACGCCATAGAGATGAGAGAGGGCAGGGCCTTCATCAATGAATACTGCAATGCCTGCACAACGTGCCTCCCCGTATGCCCGGAAGGCGCGATAACGGAAACAGAGGCCGCCGCATCTGTTTCCGCAGAGAAATTCGCTGATTACAGGGACGTGCTCGTGTTCGCGGAGCAGAGGGGGGGCAGGGCGGCCCCCGTATCCCTTGAACTGCTCGGCGCGGGCAGGAGACTGGCGGATGAACTCGGTTCGCAACTGCTGGCCGTGCTCCTCGGCGCCGATGAAGCGGAGGCACGGGAACTCGTAAGATGGGGTGCGGACAGGGTGTACCTGTGCAGCGATCCCGTATTCGGGAGATTCAATGACGATACGTATGCAGGCGCGCTCCTGAGGATTATTGAAGAACAGAGGCCCTCCATCGTGCTTGCCGGCGCAACTCCCGTGGGAAGGTCTTTCATCCCGCGCGTTGCCGCAAGGCTCCGCACCGGGCTTACGGCGGACTGCACCTCGCTCGAGATAGACGGTGAGACCGGAAATCTCCTTCAGATAAGGCCTGCCTTCGGCGGCAACATAATGGCCTCCATACTGTGCCCTGATTACAGGCCGCAGATGGCCACGGTGAGACCGCGCGTGATGAAAAGGGGGCGGTACGACGCGGACAGGGCAGGGGAGATCATCCATGCCGATTTCAAGGGCCTGAACTCGAGGACAAAGGTTATGGAGACCGTGAAGGAGGTCTCGGAGGTCAGCGTGAACCTGCACGAGGCGGATATTATCGTGTCAGGCGGCAGGGGTGCCGGGGGCGAAAAGGGTTTCAAGCTGCTCCAGGAGCTTGCAGAGGCGATCGGCGGGGCCGTCGGCGCATCAAGGGCCGCTGTTGATGAAGGCTGGATACCTTACAGCCACCAGGTCGGGCAGACCGGCAAGACCGTCAACCCGAAGATATACTTTGCCTGCGGCATATCCGGGGCGGTTCAGCATCTCGTGGGTATGCAGTCCTCCGACATAATCATAGCCGTAAACAGGAATCCCGATGCCCCGATCTTCAATGTGGCCACATACGGAATAGTCGGAGACATGTTCGAGATCGTACCCATGCTGACCGCAAAGATAAGGGAGCTGAAAGGGCGGCAATGACCATCGCGTTTGTCTTCCCCGGCCAGGGCTCGCAGTACGCGGGCATGGGAAAAGACCTCTATGACAACTTCGGGACGGTCAGGGAGATATATGAAAGCGCGTCCGAAACACTGGGATACGATGTTGCGGAGCTCAGCTTCAAAGGTCCCCGTGATGAGCTCGATAAAACCTTCAGGACACAGCCCTGTCTCTTAACCGCAAGCTATGCGGCATTTCACGTTCTCTCCTCAGAGGGGATAATACCTGCGTGTGCGGCGGGACACAGCCTCGGCGAGTATTCCGCCGTCACGGCGGCCGGAGTCATCCCGTTCGGCGTTGCCGTTAAACTCACGGAGAAAAGAGGTATGTACATGCAGGAGGCCGTGCCCCCGGGCAGGGGGCTTATGGCGGCCCTGCTGGGCCTTGACAGGGATACGGTGGAGAAATTGTGCGGCTCGGTTAAATCCGGTTATGTATCACCCGCCAACTACAACTGCCCCGGCCAGGTCGTCATCGCAGGGGAAAAGACCGCCGTGGAAGAGGCCGTCGGCCTTGCAAGGGAGGCTGGGGCCAGGAGGGCGGTTCCGCTGTCGGTCTCCGTCCCGTCGCACTGCAGGCTTATGGAGGGGGCGTCCCTGAAGCTCTCGGCGCTGCTTGAGGGTATTGATTTCGCCCCGCCCGCCATACCGATTGTAAATAATGCGGACGCCGCATTCCTGAAAGACCCGGCGGCAATCAAGGATTCGCTGATCCGGCAGCTCGGCAATCCCCTCCTGTGGGAGGATTCCGTAAGACGCATGATTGCATACGGCGTGGATACATTCATAGAGGCCGGCCCCGGAAAGGTTCTCGCCGGGTTGATAAAGAGAATAGTCCCGGATGCAAGGATTCTGAATGTCGCGGATACGGACACCCTCAGGGAGACATTGAAGTTGCTGAGGTAGCCGTCCGCCTGCCGGCGGTGTTCTTATGCAACTGTAAGGTTAATTGGTGGTTAACCCGCCGTCAATGTTGAATACTGCACCCGTTACCCAGCCCGCCCGGTCGGAAGCAAGAAAAACCGCCATCCCCCCTATGTCCCCGGGTGTGCCGATGCGTCCCAGGGGATAGATGGTTCCGATCATTTCCTGGAGCCTCCGTCTTTCTTCTTCATTCAGTTTGCCGATGTTTGACCTGACCAGCGGCGTGTCCACTGTTCCGGGGGCGATGGCGTTTACGCGGATGTTGTATTTCCCCAGTTCAAATGCCAGCGACCTAGTAAATGATTCAATCGCCCCCTTGGTGAGGGAGTAAGCGGTTGAAGGCCGTCCCGGCAGCATCCGGCGTGACAAATAAGAGGATATGTTGATTACACAGCCGCTGTTTTTACGGAGTGTCGGCAACAGGCCCTGTGTCAGCAAGTATGGCGCCTTTATGTTCAGGTTGATATGAAGGTCAAGCTCCTGCATGCCCACGTCGCTGAAGGGAGTGAATCCGGCTATGCCCGCATTATTGACCAGAATATCGATGTCGGCAAACCGCCTTTGTATTTCATCAGAAAGGTCCGCGATGGAATCCGTTTCCGTCAGGTCGAAAGACACGCACTCGGTTCTGACACTGAAATGTGAGAGTTTTTCCCGGGCTTCATTGAGTTTTCCGCTGTTTCTTCCCACAAGCAGGACATCCGCGCCTTCTCCGGCAAAGGCCCCGGCTATGCCGAACCCTATGCCCTCGCTTCCGCCTGTTATAACGGCGGTCTTACCTGTCAGGATCATATTTTCTTCCTCTAATTACTTTATTGCCCGCGGGACATGCCACCCGGGCCCGTTCATGCACTACCGGAAATAATACCAGAAAATATCGGTCCACGACAAGACAACAGTTCGCCTTGATGTTGCATAAGCCGGCAGGGGAGTCCGCCGCAACACCTCCGGACTCCCCTGCCCCCGGGCGGTGTTTTTTATGCCACCCCCTCAACCGTCCCCTTGACGCCTGCCTGTGCATTGCACCCAGAGGGGGGGGCAGGTTGGGGTGAACTATTACGACGGTAATGTTTATTTTAATGCGTCCGCCGGGTTAATGTGATATATGTGATATAATTGTGCCAGAGGGGCTGAAGCGCTTTATGGAACTGTTGTTGTATTTCGAATTAAACCGGCCTGATTTTTCTGATTAATCCAACCGTTTCAAATTAAAGCAACTATTGAAAGAGAGAGGGAGTTTCCTCCCTCTCATGTATTCAAATAATTTCCGTAGATGCAATACGCACATGTTCTGCTGAGACTGTATGGCATTTTTCAGAGGCTGCTGCAACAAGCGAGCCTCTGGCAAGATTGTTCGCTCTCCTGAGCAGTCCTCCGGAACCCTGTTGTATTGCGGTAACCGCCTGCCCGGAGAAGAGATTCTGTTTGCACCCTGCTATACTCAGATGATGCTGCAGATATGCCTCCATTTCATCTCTGCTTAATGTTTCCATATGCCCCCTTGCCACGACTCTTGATGAAAAAGACCTCGATTGCATGAACATGAGATTGTCTGCAAGGTTGTTCTGTCCGGCAAGTATGACAGGCAGCACAGGCCGTGAATCACATTCAAACTGCATCAGTGTATGAAGCTCCGTAAATACATCCAGCCTCAGTATGGATGCCTCATCTATTATGAGCACGGGTTTCTGTTTCTTCTGCAGAAGTTCCATAAGTCCGCTTCTTATTATCTTTGTCAGAAGCGCCTTTGATATGCCTTTGGTCTCCACGTTAAGCGCATGGCATATCTGTTTGTAAAGCTCTGTCACCGACCCCGATGTGGCTGTGACGTACAGTATCCGGTACTCCGACGGATGCAGTGTCGAGGAGGCATATCTCAGCGCTGATGATTTGCCGCTTCCTATATCTCCTGTGATGACGGCTATGGATGCAAGCTGTACTGCAAAGTCAAAACGCTTCTTTGCTCCGATTACGGAATCGCTTTTTATCATGTCTGCTACTCGTATATCCTGTGCAAAGGGTTGTTTCTGAAATCCGAAAAACACTCTGTATTGTCCTGTCATTGTCCCTTGTCCTCCCTGTCTTTGTCGTTGAAGAGTTTCCCGCCTTTGTATCTGTCTTTGTTATTGCCCTGTATTTCCAGGGAATCTCTGCCACGTTTTATCCGGCAGTTGACGTTTACGTCAAGCATTACGGCAAACCCGTATGTCCTGCCTTCGTATAATATCTCCACTCTTGCAGGGTCATGCTCGTGATAAAGAAGATTTACCTTTTTGCCTGTCAGCTCTACAGGGGCCTCATAAAGCCTGCCCTGCAGGGCTATGGTCCTGTCTTTTGCCACTGTCCTTCCTGATGACTTCCTGAAGTGATCTTCCATGTCCCCGGAGGCCGCCCTGATGCATTCTATATGGGATGCGAACCGCTTTATCGGCTCCTCTTTTGTTATGCTGTGAGATGTATTGTTGTAGGTGGTAAGCCACTTGTTGAATGACTCGTTGAGTTTATCAAGTGTCTTTGCATCTGCTGTGCTGAGAAAGCTTTCTCTGACTGTGCGAAACCATCTCTCTATTTTACCCTTGCCCTCGGGCTGATAGGGCCGGCTGTTGATAAGCGCTATGCCTAATGATGCGCAGGTGTGCTGCAGGTGATGGCTCCTGAAGGCCGGGCCGTTGTCCACATATAGTTTCCTCGGTATCCCCCTCATCTTAAGCGCCTTTCTCAGCGCATCTAAAAAACTCTTCAGGTTTTCTCTGTGATAAAACTCCCCGTAAACTGCCAGCCTGCTCATGTCGTCAATGAATGCTATCAGGTAGGTCTTTCTCTGTTTCCCTTCCTCTTCTACGTAAGGGCCGTGCATTACATCGCTCTGCCACAGGTCATTTGGATATTCAGCCTCAAATCTCCTCCTGTCCTCTGGCATGGAGGCCGGCTTTTTCAGCAGCCCTTCTGTCTGCAAAAACCGGTAGAGCGTTGAGTATGTCACTTCCATGCCCGGCAGTATTATCTTCCGCTGTTTCGCCTCACTCATAAACACCGGCAGTGTTAATTCCGGCAGCTCCTTCCTCAATGCCAACAGCCCCTGAGCCGTCTCCTGTTGAATCGCCCTGCTCTTACCCCTGTCTCTGCGCCCCTTCGGGTACAATGATTCCAGTTTGTTGCCCGATGCCCGGTATAGCGCTGTCCATTCCTTGATTGTCGATTCACTGATACTGCTTCTGCTGCTTCCGGGTATCTGCCACTTCCGGACGCACTTGTCCCTTATGAGACGCTTCATCTCTCCGCGACTCAGTATTCTGCCTCCCACAAAGTCCGCTATTACACCATACCTGAACACTGCTATCCGCTTTTTAAGCTCATCTTCCATAAAAACCTCCTTTTTGTTTGATGAACTTTTATACCACAGCGGATTTCCTCTATGTAATTGACACTCTCAGGTTGGGTCTCTGAACTATATGAATTATCTCTCTTTATCCTGCCCTGTGTACGGGTATCCTCCCTATGTTTATAAGCTCATGAAAGCCTTCCAAAACAGACCCGCCAAAACTCATTCCCAGGTATGTCCTGATGTTCTTCTTTATCGCCCTCAGCCAGTGCCCCTGTCTCTGCCTTGTAAATCCTTTGCTCTTATCCCATACTCCTTGCGTTATCCTGTGACAAACCCTTTGAAAGATTATCCTTACCGGTACTTTATGCCTTGACCAGTATCCAAACGGCCTTATCGTATATACGCAGCCGCAGTCCTTACACCGGTAGCGCCTTAAGGTTACGGCTGTCTTATATCCCTCAAAGTATGT
>Ga0256839_1001615_pt1 | contig 26897 bp, 22 predicted proteins | sample 354166metaG_FD_185968 | JGI IMG/M metagenome (GOLD analysis project Ga0256839, IMG submission 185968) | Hydrothermal vent microbial communities from Mid Atlantic Ridge, Atlantic Ocean - 354-166 | ecosystem: Environmental > Aquatic > Marine > Hydrothermal vents | place: Atlantic Ocean: Mid... | reverse complement strand
ACCGGTTATTATTTCATCCCTTTTGTTCGATTTATCTGAAATAGCAGCTATTGGCTCAATATCCATTTTGTTTGTCCATACTGTTACTCACATTGGGCATCTAAAAATAATTTCCGAAACAGGTGGTTCTAAAAGCTTAGTCTTTATTGCTGCTATGCTAAGTTTTATTGCTATGATACTTGCCCTTATTTATGTCAGCAGGGTATCAGACCATATTGTGTATATTCTTATTGGGTTTGTCTTAGTTGCTTCAATCACAGAGATTTTATTGCAAAAAATAGCAAAAAGAGAAATCAAGCCAAGAGTAGTGTAATCAAAAAGGCTAATCGGGCAGCCAAGGGCTCCCTGTCTTTTCATTTATCGGTTTCAACTGAGGTGACAACTATCCTGACACAGCGGGGTACCCTGCCTACACCGACCATCATATTTTACAGATATTTTTTCATCAACAGCATTACGCTGTTACGATATAATGGCTCCGTTACGGTTGAAATTTAAAGGGTTGGATTGTGTCCATACACATCAAAAGCAGACAAGAAATTGAAAAAATGCGCGTTGCTGGCCGACTGGCGGCGCAAGCACTGGATATGATCACACCTCATGTGCAGGCGGGTATTACCACAAATCAGCTCAATACCCTCTGTCATAATTATATTGTTGATGTACAGAATGCTATCCCAGCACCACTCAATTATCATGGTTTTCCAAAATCCATATGCACCTCAATCAATCATGTGGTTTGCCACGGCATTCCCAGTGACAAAAAGCTTAAAAATGGCGACATTATCAATGTCGATATTACGGTGATTAAGGATGATTTTCATGGTGATACCAGCCGGATGTTCATGATTGGTAAACCCTCCATTCTTGCGGAGCGTATTGTACGCATCAGTGAGGAGTGCCTGTGGCAGGGCATTGAACGAGTCAAGGCGGGCAACCATCTGGGCGACATCGGCTATGCGATTCAAAAACATGCTGAAAAAAATGGCTTCTCCATTGTCAAAGAGTACTGCGGCCACGGCATTGGGCGAAAGTTCCACGAAGAGCCTCAGGTTCTCCACTATGGAAAGCCGAATACCGGTGTTGTTCTTGAGGCGGGCATGATCTTCACTATAGAACCCATGGTTAACACCGGTAAAGCGGCGATAAAACTTCTACCTGACGAGTGGACGGTGGTGACAAAAGATCGCAGCCTCTCGGCACAGTGGGAGCACACGCTACTGGTCACCGACGATGGCTATGACATCCTTACCCAAGCGGATTAACATGCAGACTGACCGTAACGTGCTTTTTGAGTTGACTGAATTCAGGAAAAAACTCAGCAGCAGCACCCCACTATTCAAAGCCTTCAAAGAGACCCTTAAAATAGCCGAAGCCGAGTTGGCCACTCGCTTTGAACAAGGGGTACCGGTGACCATACTGGTGCAACAGCGGGCGTGGCTGGTTGATCAACTTCTTATACAGTGCTGGCAACTTCACCTGCCGCCAGAAATTCAGCAACAAGCCACGCTAGTAGCAGTGGGTGGTTATGGTCGCAGCGAGCTACACCCATACTCTGATATCGATATTATGGTGCTGTTGCACGAGCAAAATAACGAAGAGATCTGCCAGTATATCGAGCGCCTGCTCACCATGCTCTGGGATATTGGCATGGAGGTGGGGAGCAGCGTTCGCACCGTAAACGAATGCATCCATCACGGCAGTGAAGAGGTCACCATTGCCACAAACTTAATGGAAGCACGCTGTATTACTGGAAGTGAGCCACTCTTTGAACAGATGCGTGACAGTGTTGGCCCTAGCCACATCTGGCCTGGAGATGAGTTTTTTGCCGCAAAATTACAAGAGCAGGCACTGCGCCACCATAAATACAATGACACCGCCTATAATCTTGAGCCAAACCTAAAAGAGGGGCCTGGCGGCCTGCGAGATATTCAGATTATCGGCTGGGTATCCAAGCGTCATTTTAATGTAGATACCCTGAGCGGACTGGTGGAGCGAGGCTTTTTAATTGAGCAAGAGTACCAGCAGCTTATCCAGGGGCAAGCGTTTCTCTGGCGTATACGCACGGCTCTACACCACCTCAATAAACGCCGCGAAGATCGCCTGCTGATCGATGATCAGCGCAAGCTGGCTGATCTCTTTGGTTACCGTGAGAGTGAACACCATTTGGCGGTGGAACTTTTCATGAAAGATTACTACCGCACCGTTCGTGAGCTAAGCTGCCTCAATGAAATGCTGTTACAGCTCTTCAAGGAGGAGATTCTCTATATCAATGAACCGGATAGAGCAAAACCACTCAATCCGTACTTCCAGGTACGCAAGGGGTTTATTGAGGCGATCCAGCCCGATCTGTTCAAACAACACCCCTCCGCACTGCTGGAGATATTCCTGCTACTGGAGCAACATCACCAGCTTAAGGGGATACGTGCCGGTACCATTCGCTTGATACATCAAAACCTGCACCGAATTAACGACACCTATCGAAATGACCCTCGCTGCAATCAGCTGTTTATCGACATATTGAGCCAACCTGAGGGGGTTACCCACGAACTGCGCCGTATGCACCGTTACGGTGTTTTAGGGGCCTATCTACCCGTTTTTGACAAGATAATCGGCCAGATGCAACACGATCTGTTTCATGTCTACACCGTAGATGAGCACACGCTAGGGGTTTTGCGGAATGTGCGGCGCTTTTCCGTACCCGAGTTTTCCCATGAGCACCCCCTCTGTAGCCAACGATTCCACCAGCTTGCCAAGCCAGAGCTGCTCTACATCGCCGCACTGTTTCATGACATTGCCAAAGGACGCGGGGGTGACCACGCCAAACTGGGTGCTGTGGATGCCTGGGAGTTTTGTATACAGCATCGCCTTGATGAAAAGGATGCAGAGAGGGTCTCATGGCTGGTAAAAAATCATCTGTTAATGTCCAGCACAGCACAAGGGAAGGATCTCAGTGACATCGCGGTGATCAATCAATTTGCCCTTGAGGTTGGCTCACTGCAACACCTTGACGCACTCTACCTGCTCACCGTTGCGGACATCCGCAGCACTAGCCCAGCCGTATGGAACACCTGGAAAGACTCGCTACTCAAAGAGCTATTCTATGCAACCAGCCGCGCACTCAACCGTGGCCTGGATAAACCCCTAGAACAGCTTGAACGACTCGCTTACAGCAAGCAGATGGCGCTGGAGACATTGGCACTGCACCGTATCAGCCCAGAAATAGCCAATCAACAGTGGCAGCGGCTGGATAAGGCCTACTTTCAGGTTCACAGCGCCGATGAGATTGCCTGGCAGACCCGTCATATTATCAATGCCAAATCAGAGCCATTACCACTGATTGTACTCCGACAGATGACACGCCGTGGCGGCACCGAGGTGTTCCTTTATACCACCGATAAACCACACCTGTTTGCCAGCATCACCGCTGCCCTGGAGCAGTTAAATTTGAATATTGTGGATGCGCGTATTGTCACCTCAAACGATGGCTACACATTGGACACCTTTATTATTCTCGATCAACAAGGTGAAGCCATTTATGAAAAAGAGTCACTCGATGAGGTAGTGACAACCATTAAACGCCACCTTGAAATTGAAGGAAACAAGCCCGCCATCATCAACAAACGGGCCGCAACACAGCTCAAGCACTTCCCTATTCCGACAAAAGTCACCTTCCAGCATGATAAACAGAACAAGCGCACGATAATGAAGGTGGTAACCGCTGACCGCCCCGGGGTATTGGCTCGTATCGGTGCTGCGTTATGGCAACATAAAATTGAACTCCACAACGCCAAAATTGCCACTTTCGGTGAACGTGTCGAGGATCTCTTTTTTATTACCAATGAGCAACATCAGCCCCTTTGGGATCAAAACGAGTGCAACTCATTACGCCATACCATTATCCAGCGCCTCGCCCAATAACTGACATCACCAACAGGATCCTGCACATGCTGGTAGCGAATAAAAAACAGCAGTTAAATATCATTACAAAGCGCTGGCCACAACTGGCAGATGAGCTTTGCGCCAGTGTTGCCGATGAAAACATTACTCTCGATAGCTCGGGCAGTTATCCAACACTCTGTGTCAATGAGATCCACCTGGCCAGCATCTACAATCGTCAACAGATCACTGAAATTCAAACCTGCCACCTCACCCCAACCTGCCATAACGTCACCGTCTACGGCACCGCTCATGGTGAGCTGATCAAGTCACTGTTACGGCGAAAAAATATTCAGCGCATCAAAGTAGTCATCCTGAATGTTGCAGTTTTTGCAGCAATACTGGACTTTATTGATCATAGCAAATGGTTAAAAGATAAAAAGGTGACACTGGTATTCGGAAAAAACCTGCCGGGCATCGATAGCCGCGAAATCTACTGCATTGAACCCGCCTGCCTCACCCTGGCCGACGAGCAAACCCGCTGGCTTGCAGACTGCCTGTTGATTGACTTATCCAGTGCATATGCCAACGCCCTTTTGAGCAACGATGGCAAGCGAGAGCAGCAGATTCAACATAACCTCCCTTACATCACCGCCGATAAAGATGTCAGCGCATATTTTGGCACTGCCGGTGACCAAACCATCTACGTCGCCGGAACCGGCCCTACTCTGGAACAGAGCTTCTCACTACTGAGGGATCGTGGTGACAAGATCCTCATTGCCGCCGATACCGCTGTGAAATCACTCTACGAACAGGGGATAAAAGCAGATTTTGTGGTCTCAATCGATATGCACCCTCACATTGCAAAGTGGCTCGACTTTCCCATGGATGATGATTTTAGATACCACACCCCGCTCATCTACTTTCCTGACATCGCCAAAGAGACGATTGAGCAGTGGCAAGGCCCGCGCTATGTTGCCTATACTATTTACAACCCTTACCACCAACAACTGATGCCATCCATCCCCAAGGGCGTGCTCTTCTCGGGTGGCAGCGTCATTCACCCGGCCATCGATTTGGCGGTGAAGATGGGAGCAAAAGAGGTGGTAATCTGTGGTGCTGACTTCTCTTTTCCTAATAATAAATACCATGTAAAAGGGTCACTACAAGAGCATGTCGGTAGTGAATTTATGGACTCAAAATACCGCGTTACCAATGGTCATGGCCAGCAACAAGCCACCAATTTACAGTTTATTCAATATTTGAGACATCTTGTCACCTATATTGAAGAGCACAACACCCTTAAATTCTACAACGCTTCCCGTGATGGTGCTTATATCGCAGGCTGCGAGTACTTGGATTAAAACTATGGAAAAAAATGTCACCTACACCTTAGATCAGCTTATTTTCAAATGCTGTGCAAAATTGATATTTGCACAGAACCGAGAAGGGATGGCACTTTACCGTCGAATACTGCATGTACTGCAATATGAGATGGGCAAAAAAATGGATGCCTTTGGTATCGAAGAGATCACGCTACTACAAAAAATAATGAATACCCAGCAGCGTGAAGACTCGCTCTACCTTACCGATATTTTACTGCACGAATTACCACGTTCAGGCTTTAAACCAATCATCGAAGGCAATGAAACTCACTACCAATTCCCTGACTACGGCGGCCGCAGCGAGCGGCCACCCGAACAAGCGACACTCTCAACGGATGGGCATGGCAACCGTGTCGTTAGCTTTTAATCATCCGGAAAAAGCTCACTCAAAAGAGCAGCACCAATAGAGACAATGACCGGCAGCCCGGTCACCTTCGTTCACCCCTCGCCTCTGCCGAGTACCCGCTGCAGTGCTGTGGTAAAAGCAGTTAAATCTACGGGCTTGCAGACCACTTCGATGCCATCAACCTGTTTAAACAGTGCCAACACCTCTTTTGCGCTGAATCCTGTGCAGACCACAACCGGCAAAAGAGGGTTGATTGCTCTCATCTTTGCAATCATTTCATGGCCCATTAAACCGGGCATCGCTTGGTCAGAAATAAGCAGGTCAATCTCTGTAGGGTGTGATTCAAAATAGGCCAATGCCTGCTGGCTATCAAAAAATACCTTGGATTGTAATCCAATGGACTCCAGCTGGCGCTGGATCATAATCGCTACGGACATCTCATCATCCACCACCATTACCCGTGTCGTGGTCGCTATTTCACTGGCCATCACTGGCTCCTCTTTAGGTACATCAATCTCAACGCTCTGAAGTGTGGCCGGCACTGGGAAATAGAGATCAAAGCGGGTCCCCTCTCCCAAACGTGATTCAACACAGAGGTGCCCATCATGATTGTGCACTAGGCCATGCACCATTGAGAGACCCATCCCGGTTCCTTTACCCACCTCTTTAGTGGTAAAAAATGGCTCAAATATCGAGAAGAGTTGCTGCTCGGGAATACCTTGGCCACTGTCCTTAATTTTCAGCACCACATACTCGCCACTAAAGTAGTGCTGACAGGATGAACACAACTGCCCCTCCACATCGGCATGCCGCAACGTGATATCAATCACCCCTTTCTCACCAATCGCATCGCGTGCATTGATCACAAGATTGGTCACGATCTGGTGCAGCTCAACCGACAACCCTTTAATTAACAACTCTTCATCACCCTCAAATTCACAGTTGATAGTAATCGAGGGGGGAATCGTCGACTTCAACATCTTTAAGCTGTCACGCAGCAGATGATTAAGGTCTAACACTTCCGTATCGTGGTTCTTTTCACGACGGCTATAGATGAGCATCTGCTGAACTAGATCTCTGGCCCGGAAACCCGCCTTCTCAATCTCCCCTAAATAGCCTGCGATATTTGCTTGGTCTGGCAATATCATCGTTTTTGCCAAATCGGTGTAGCCCAATATTGCCGCCAGCATGTTATTAAAATCGTGCGCAATTCCTCCCGTTAGCTGGCCAATGGCCTGCAATCGTTGTGACTGCTTTAACTGTATTTCCAGGGCTTTGCGCTCATTTTCCATGCTGATACGGTCCGTAATATCTTGCATGGTGGCAATGATTTTTGGAGTATCCGACTCGATATCGAGCTTGGCTTTAGTGGATATATTTCGCACCTCACCACTCGCCAAAACAAAGCGATACTCCAAGTTGCAGACTCCGCCAATTCGTTTCAGCTGCTCAATTGCACTATTGACCATCTGGCGATCGTCTTGGTGAATTACGCTGTAGAGTTGTTCCCGTGATGGCTCTACTTCACCCGGCTGATAACCCAGCATACGATAGAGCTGAGCAGACCAAACCTGATACTCCTCCTCAAAAAACCACTCACAGCTCCCTAGCTGAGCAATCTCTTGAGCTTGCTCTAGGTTTTGTGTGCTTGCAGAGAGTTGATGCTCCACCCTCTGTTTATCACTCTGGGTACGCATTAGAAATAGCCCGGTGGCCAGCTCACCCACCAGCTTATGCAGAAGATCAACCTCATCATCACAGAAGGCCTCGGGATCTGTTGAAAGTAGCTGCAAATGTCCAAGCAGATCTTGATGGTTTTTTATCGGCAAGGTGATGACCGCATAATAGCCCGCCTCAACATAGGAAGCCCAAGGTGATGTCTTTGGAAAGCGCTCCAGATGTTGGTGAATAGCGGCCACACCACATAACGCACCTTGCTCAATAAAGAGAGAGAAGGGGTCATTAACCGTCGCCTCTTCCGCCGCGCTGAGAGTCGTCGCCAGTGTAACCATCTCATCTTCTGAGTGATTATAGATATCCACCCACACGACATCGTAGCAGTGACTCAAACCATCCGTGATCGCCTGTGCCCAAAGGGTTTCATCGTGATAGCTTCCGCTAATGCCCTGCATCTCTGCCAATGCGGTTAATGCCCGGTTCGAACGACTCAATTTCTCTTCATTCACTTTCTGGTGTGTAATATCCGTCTGAATAACCAGAAAGCGCTCTGGCGTGCCCTCTTGATCAAGAAAAGGCACAACGGTAGTCGCCACCCAATAAAGAGTGTCATCCTTGCGACGACCCGGCAGATCACCATGCCAAACATGCCCTTTTTGAGCCTCTTCCCTTAGCTCAGAGAAAAGATCTTTGCTGTAGTTAAGCGGTCTTAAAATAGAGATTGGCTGGCCTACAAGCTCCTGTTCCGTATACTGGCTACCGTCACAGAGTGCTTCATTAACAGAGACAATCACCCCTGCTTTATCAACCTCAATCACCAAGGTGTGCTCATCCAGTGCGCGCTGTTTAAAAATAAGTTCGCTATTATTCCTGAGCAGCTGCTGATTGGCCTCTTGAAGGTTTTTTTGCGTACTGCGCAGCGCATCTACCATGTGATCAAAAGTGTGAGACAGCTCCGACAACTCACCGACACCTCTCAGTGCGGCTCGATGCTCCCAGTCTCCTTCTGAAATCCTCACCGCGCTTTGATGCAGTGATTTTATGGGGCGAAAGATAATATTACTGAGATAGACCGCTGCAATAATGATCAGCACAATACTGAAGAGCAGTGAAATAAATAGAAAATAACCTGATGATGCAATCGCACCATACGCCTCATCCTGATCTATCTCTGTCACTAGAGTCCAGCGATCTTCGCCAATATCGATACAGTGAGACGATCCCAGCACATCCTGGCCCGCATAGTTTTGCCAGCGGCCAGACATCGACTCCCCTCGTTCAATACAGCGGGTCGTTGGCAGTGTATTAATAGCGGGGTTATTCCCCTCAATACCATCAACCTCATTAATCAAGTACCCCTGCTGACTTACTAGGTAAGTGACACTCTTATCCCGCATGTGGGAGAGGTCGTAAGCAGCATAATTATGGCGGTCATGGATAGATTGGGGAAACATCAACTCATCAAACAGCTCAACATTAAAGCGTATTTGTAAATAGCCAGCGCGCTCGCCACTGGAAAGGCGGGAGGGAATCGGCTGGAAAAAATCGAACAATTTTCCCCCACCCTCTGCGAGAGTGATCGAAAGGTAGGGCCACTCGGTAGTGGTAGCAAACTTATTAAGGTGAGGGATAGTCTGTGGTTGGTTGATTGATGTTGACGCGACTAGGGGGCCGTCAAACCGGTAAGCATTAATAAGAACAATACGCGAATCCAGAGATTGCTTGTTTAGTTTGAGGTGTTCGGCCAGCGCCACAGAAGGCCCATCGTTATCACGCCTCTCAACTTCATCGCGAATAAACCCATCCGAGCTAAAATCGATGGTGCGCGTATAGAGCTCTTTGAGGTGAATAAACATCTCACCCTCTTTCAATAACGCCTGCCGCTCTAGGCTGCTCAGCGCCTGCTGTTCTAGAAGATCACGGGTATGTGTAAAGTTGACATACCCCACTACCAGCGCGGGAAGTAGTGCAACCAGAAAAATAATCAGCAGTAAACGGTGTCTAATACTCATTGAAAGTCGTTAATTCCTTTTTTCGGCCTATTCATCTGTATCAAGCCATTTAGTGCAGATTCAGCGCAAACACATATTACACCCACCAATCGTTAAATGGTATGACTAAAAAAACCCGTAGCACTCACCATGCTACGGGTCTTTTTTATCGGCACAAATGAGTCACTATTTAGGTGCTAAAAGGGTGGCGTAAAACAATCGTCTCCTTACGATCTGGCCCGGTGGAGATAATATCGATAGGTGTTTCACACACCTCTTCCAGCCGATTTAAGTAAGCACGCGCATTTTCTGGCAGCGCATCAAAATCAGTCACACCAAAGGTGTTTTCGCTCCAGCCAGGCATGGTCTCATAAACCGGCTTGCAAGCCGCCGTGGCATCCGCACCGGAAGGAGGCGTATTACGGACTTCGCCATTAAACTCATAACCGATACAGAGGCAAATACTCTCCAATCCATCCAACACATCCAACTTGGTAATGCAGAGGCCCGTCATACCATTAATCTGAATAGCGCGACGCAGGGCAACCCCGTCGAACCAACCGCAGCGGCGCTTGCGCCCAGTAGTGGCACCAAATTCATGCCCTTTAACGCCCAGGTGATTACCAATTTCATCATCCAGCTCGGTTGGGAATGGCCCCTCACCTACACGAGTGGTGTATGCCTTAGTAATCCCCAAAACATAATCAATATTCACAGGACCCACACCGGCACCGGTACAAGCGCCACCTGAGGTGGTATTGGATGAGGTAACATAAGGGTATGTGCCGTGGTCAATATCCAGCAAAGCGCCTTGCGCACCTTCAAACAGTACACTTTCACCTTTTTTGGACAACTGATATAGCAACTCAGTTACATCCGCAACCATCGGCTTGACCTCTTCAGCCATGGACATCACTTCATCCAGCGTTGCTTGATAGTCTACTTCATCAGTTTTAAAGTAGTTTTTAAGCATGAAGTTGTGGTACTCCATGGTCTCTTTTAACTTCTCTGCAAAAAATTCTGGCTGAAAGAGGTCACCCATCCGCAGGCCTCGGCGAGCCACTTTATCTTCATAGGCAGGGCCGATACCACGCCCGGTGGTACCAATTTTTTTAGCGCCACGGGCAATCTCACGCGCTTGATCCAAGGCGATATGATAAGGGAGGATCAACGGGCATGAGTCACTAATCTTGAGGCGTTCAGCTGCCGGAATACCTTGACCCTTGAGCATGGATAGCTCTTTTAGCAGTGCATCCAGAGCCACCACCACGCCGTTGCCAATCATGCACTGTACGTTGTCACGCAGAATACCGGATGGAATCAGGTGCAATACGGTCTTTTTACCACCAATAACCAAAGTGTGGCCTGCATTGTGGCCACCCTGAAAGCGGGCAACGACATTTGCCTGATCAGTAAGCAGGTCAACAATTTTCCCTTTACCCTCATCCCCCCACTGGGAGCCAATTACAACAACATTTTTACCCATACTAGCTCTTCTCGACCTCTATAACTGTCCAGTGACCCTGCTGCTTGACCAACACTCGATCACAGGCCATTTCTGTTGCATCGGCTGGCTGCCCAGGCAGCGCCTCTATGACACGCTCACCCTCTGCGCGCAGTGCCGCGATTGCCTTGCGCAGCGACTCATCACTTGCGTAAGGGGAAAAAATTGCGCTGATATTATAAAGCTGACTATTAAGCTGCGCCACCATCTGCTTGAGGTCAGCACTAAAGCCTGTTGCGGGTCGCGCACGACCAAACGCCTTGCCAATATCATCATAACGACCACCCTGAGCCACCGCTTGGGAGCAGTCAGGCAGGTAGGCGGCAAACACAACACCCGTGTGGTAGTTAAAGCCCCGCAACTCCGCAAGGTCGAAGTGCAACTTAATATCAGGATTACGCTGTTTCACTTGCTCGGCAATCGCCGCGACATTATCCAGCGCCCGGTGTACCGATTCACTCGCTTTCGCCAAAACCACCCGAGCCCGTTCAATCACATCGAAGCCACCGTTTAAATCAATCAGCGCTAAAATCATCTCGGAGAGGTCAGCGTCCATACCGCTCTGGGCAACATATTCACTAATTTCCGGCTTTGATTTTCGTTGTAGCGCATCAAACAGCAACTGCTCCTGCTCTGTACTCAAGCAAGCCTGTTGTGACAAACCACGGAAAATACCGACATGGCCAAAATCAACAGAAACACCCTGCAAACCCACCTCTGAGATCATATTGAGCATCAGCGAAAGCACTTCAACGTCACTCTCAACCCCAGCATGGCCATAAAGCTCAGCACCGATTTGTAGTGGCGAGCGTGAACCACCCTGCTCGGTGCGGGTGTGCAAGACACTGCCCATGTAGCAGAGGCGAGTGGGGGTTTCGCGACGAAGCTGGTGGGCATCGATGCGTGCCACCTGCGGTGTCATATCTGCCCTCAGCCCCATTAATCGGCCAGTGTGTTGGTCAATCAGCTTGAAAGTTTGCAGGTCAAGGTCATGGCCGGTACCGACCAAGAGTGAGTCGAGATACTCAATCAGTGGCGGCATCACCAGCTCATAACCGTAGGTATGAAAAAGATCCAGAAGTTGACGGCGCAACTGTTCTAGATATTCCGCTTGTTTCGGCAGTAGGCCTTCAACGCCCTCAGGCAGTAGCCAACGATTAGTCATAGGTTGTTGAGTCATGATTCATCTAACATTTCTTGAGGCGCATATGATAGCCCGAACAGCCTTTCACTTACAGGGTTATCTCACCAGATAGAGCAATAATACGCCAACCCCCATACTGATAAGGCTCGTACTACGCAGTGATCTGTCATCCATCTCCGCAAGTGTAGCCCAGGCGCGGCGCATTCCTTTGGGATTTACAAATGGCAAAATGCCCTCAATAACAAATACCAACGCAATGGCAACCAGCAGTTCATTCCACATTTCACATTCCTTAAAAACAAAAAAACCGGGACACCTTTCGGGTGCCCCGGTCATATGACAGTCTACTATTTGCCCGTCGGATTCATCATATAACGGAAGAATTCACTATTGGGATCAATAATCATAATGTCACCTTTATCTGCAAAGGTTTTGGTATAGGCATCCAAGCTACGATAAAGCGCATAAAACTCCGGATTTTTACTATATGCTTTTGCATAAATCTCGGAAGCTTTGGCATCACCTTCACCGCGCAACTGCTCAGAATCACGAAACGCCTCAGCCAACAGAATAGTGCGCTCACGCTCTGCTTCTGCCCGGATACGCTCACCCGCCTCAGCACCTTGTGATCTTAGTTCATTAGCTACCCGCTGCCTCTCAGCCTCCATACGGCGATAGACCGAATCAGAGATATCTGCCGACAGATCGATACGCTTGATGCGAACCTGCACCACATCGATACCAATCTCATCCGCCTGTTTAGAGGCTTTAGCGCTAATCACATCCATCACTTGGCTACGCTCGCCGGAAATAACTTCCTGCATAGTGCGCTTACCAAACTCATCTCGCAGGCCATCTTTAATGATTTGCGATAACAGCAGATTGGCACGACGCACATCACCACCACCGGTTGCGGTATAAAAACGCGCAACATCGGCGATTCGCCATTTGATGAAAGCATCCACCTCAACGTTTTTCTTCTCACTGGTGAGATAGCGCTCAGGTGGCGCATCCAGGGTCTGAATACGCGCATCAAAGTAGCGTATGCTATTGATGAATGGAATTTTAAAGTGCAGACCAGGGTCAATACTGGTCTCTTTGATCTCACCCAGTTGCAGTAAGATCGCACGCTGATATTCCGCAACGGTATAAGTACAGGAGACCACGATCACTACGATAGCCGCCACACCGGTTAAAAAAATTGAACTCTTCTGCATTATCGCTCTCCTCGGCCACGCACAACATCACGAATACGGCTCTCTACACTATTCACCGTCGGTTGGTTGATGCTGCTAGAGAAATTTTGCGGTATTGAAAAATTACTGGTCGCCGCCCCTTGCTGCATCATTCGATCGAGCGGCAAGTACATCAGACTATTACTCTGATCAACACTGATCATAATCTTGCTGGTATTGGTCAAGACAGTTTGCACCGCATCAATATAGAGACGCTCACGGGTCACCTCAGGTGCACGTTCATACTCTTCAAGAACCTGGGTAAAGCGACTCGCCGCACCTTCAGCCTCTGCAATGACACGTGCCTTATAACCACCCGCTTCTTCTAACTGACGCGCTGCTGCACCACGTGCTTTAGGAATGATGTCATTAGCGTAAGCCTCTGCCTCATTCTTATAGCGTTGTTCATCCTCACGCGCCTTTACCGCATCGGCAAAAGCGTGCTGCACCTGCTCAGGTGGCTGTGCATCCTGAAGATTGATACTGGTAACAATCAAGCCGGTCTCGTAAAAGTCCAATACACTTTGCATCTGCTCGTGAACCTGCTCGGCAACCTCACGACGACCCTCTGTCAGTACAAAGTCCATCTTGCTGTTACCCACTGACTCACGCAGCACACTCTCGGTTATCTCATGCAAAGTACGGTCTGGACTCACGACATTAAAGACGTAGTCACTTGCGCTCTTCACTTGATATTGAACTGCCAACTGAATATCAATAATGTTCTCATCCTGAGTCAGCATCAGAGACTCACGGTTGCGTGAGTTATCACCACGACCTTCGGAACGGTAACCAATTTCGGCAATACGCGTCTGCTCTACATCAACACGGATGACACGGCCAATCGGACGTGGTGGCACAAATTGAAGGCCCGGCTTGAGGGTTTCACTATATTTACCAAACACCATAACAACACCGCGTTCCGCAGGCTGAATGACATGTATAGAGTCATAAACACTCCAGCCAATAACAGCGACCAGCAGCAAAATAACCAGCCCATTGCCTGCAGCGTTATTGTCACCACCGCTATTGCTATTGCTGTTACCGCCATTGCCTTTGCCGCCACCAAAAATAGCACTCAGCTTCTCTTGAAACTTACGCACTACCTCATCAAGATCAGGTGGCCCTTGGTTGTTATTTCCACCTTGGTTGTTATTGCCACCTCGATTGTTATTACCCCATGGGTCTTGCTTATTACCACCACCACCCGGTTCATTCCAGGCCATAAGTCTCTCCACTATTACTAAGTAAGTTATACAATATACTGATTCTGAGGCAGGAGTCTAAAAGTCTTGCCCTATGATAGCAAGTCATTACGGAGGATCCGCTAAAACCATCTCATCATCCAACAATTTTTGACGTTTCAACAGCTCAAACTCCCGTGCTTCCAGCTCAATTTCTAGGTGCCACTCACCTTGCTCACCAAACGCCTCGCTGCGTACCGCTTCCAGCTCAAACAGCCGAGCCCTTAACCGCCCGGCATCTGCCGGAAGATTTAGCCAGTGGTGAACCCGTCGATCACGAAACTGTTCGGCTATCGCCTCCAGAACCAGCTCCATCCCTAAGTCAGCTTGAGCGGAGACCCATACTCGGCGCACATTACCGTGCTCATCCCGGTCAATCCTCGGCTCCTCCCCCTCCAGAAGATCAATTTTATTGAAAATTTCAATCTGTGGAACCTCTGAAGCACCAATCTCTTTCAATACCAGATTCACTTGTTCGATCATGGTATGTCGCTCCACACTATGGCTATCAATCACATGCAGCAGTAACGCTGCATTTCGGCTCTCTTCCAGTGTGGATTGAAATGCTGCCACCAAGTCGTGAGGAAGGTGGCGAATAAAACCAACGGTATCAGCTATTATAGCCGCGCCCGCCTGTGGCAATTCAAGACGACGAAAGGTTGGGTCGAGCGTTGCAAACAGTTGATCGGCCGCGTAAACCCCAGAGTCGGTCAACTTATTAAAGAGTGTTGATTTGCCCGCGTTGGTATAACCGACCAACGAAACCGTTGGTAGTTCAGCTTTTTTTCGCGCCTTGCGGCTCTGCTCTCGCCGGCGCTGCACCTTATCAAGTCGTTTGCGCAGCTGCTTAATACGCTCATTCAATAAGCGACGATCAGTCTCTAACTGGGTTTCACCAGGACCTCGCAGGCCAATCCCCCCTTTTTGTCGCTCCAGGTGAGTCCAGCCCCGAATCAACCGGGTAGAGAGGTGTTTTAGCTGGGCAAGTTCAACCTGCAAACGCCCTTCATGGGAGTCCGCACGTTGAGCAAAAATATCCAGGATAAGACCGGTTCGATCCAATACGCGACACTTTAATAGTGCTTCAAGGTTACGCTCTTGGCTGGGTGCCAGTGCATGATTAAATAAAACCACATCAGCTCCCTCTGAAAGAACCACTTCTGCGATCTCTTCAGCCTTGCCACTGCCAATATAATATTTTGCATCGGGTGTGCGTCGAGCACCCGTGACGATAGCCACTGGCTCCGCACCTGCGGAGACAACGAGTTCGTGAAACTCATTCAGATCTTCTTCACCCATACTTGCGGCGACATCAACATGAACCAGCACAGCGCGCTCACCCGCTTTGGGGCGTTCAAACAAGTATTACCTCCAGATTATTTATTGAGATATTTTTCACCAACAGATGCAATAACAGCCTGAAAAATAAGATTTACAGATGTAAATACTTATTTTTTAAGGCTGATTTTCAATAGCGTGGAAATGGACGTTATCGATCAAACGAATGTCGACCGTAAAAACCCAACACCCACATCACTGGGAACCATTCTCTTCCTGAGCAGGGTTAGCCATTGGCATTTTTACAGCACGCGAAGGGACAACCGTTGATATGGCATGTTTGTAAATCATCTGATTTACACTATTTTTTAGTAGTACAACAAATTGGTCAAACGAATCGATCTGTCCCTGCAATTTGATTCCATTGACCAGATAAACAGATACCGGGATACGCTCTTTACGCAACGCATTCAAAAAAGGGTCTTGTAACGATTGCCCTTTACTCATGTGTTTTCTCCTTATACTTATAATTATCGTGGGGGAGCTACTTGCTCACCCTACCACTATATAGTGCCCTTCTTTAGAAAATTCAAGAGCTGCTCATACATACCGGTATCTAACGGATCATAAATATGCAGGTTTTTTTCCGAGCGAAGCCAGGTTCTCTGCCGCTTGGCCAGTTGGCGGGTAGCGGTAACGGCCTTGTCTCGCATGGTGTCATAGTCGTATAGTCCCTCCAGGTACTCCCAGATTTGGCGATAGCCCACACAACGCATGGATGGCAAGGAGAGGTTCAATGCGCTGTTTTCACGCAAGGCCGCCACCTCTTGCACAAAGCCCTGCGCTAACATCTGATCAAAACGAAGGGCTACGCGCTCACGGTGCCACGGCAGGTCGCCGGGTATCAACCCCAGCTTTGTAACTTGGTAAGGCAACTCATTTTGCTGCTGTTTTGCGGTCAACTCGGTCATGCTCTGCCCGCTAATTTCATACACTTCCAATGCCCGCTGCAGACGTTGTGGGTCATTGGGGTGAATACGTGCGGCGGCAACGGGATCAACATCAGCTAGACGATCATGCATCCATTGCCAACCAAACTCCGCTGCCTGCGCCTCAAGACGTTGGCGTATTTCAGGGTTGGCTGCTGGCAATTCCGACAAGCCATACTGTAGTGCACGATAGTAGAGCATCGTGCCACCCACCAACAACGGAATACGCCCCGCAGCGGTAATTTCGGCCATCTCACGCAGTGCATCCTGGCGAAAATCAGCGGCTGAGTAACGTGCAACTGGATCAAGTAGATTGATTAAACGGTGGGGCATTTTCTGCAGCTCATCAGCGGTAGGCTTAGCGGTGCCAATATCCATACCACGATAGATCATGGCAGAATCTACACTAATAATTTCACAGGGGAGTGACGAGAGTAAACGCATCGCCACATCCGTTTTACCAGAAGCGGTTGGCCCCATCAGGAAAATGGCATGGGGTAACGGGAGCGTCTCTTTTTCCACTACAGACACATCGCCAATACCATCGCATCTTCCCGGCCTTTCGCGGCAGGGTAGTAATCTCTGCGAATGCCCACCTCATTGAAGCCGACACGTTCATAAAGGTAACGTGCGGCCTTATTCGAGACCCGCACCTCTAAGAACATCATCTCAACCTGCTTTTCTATTGATAGATTAATCATATAGTCAATCAACTCGCGCCCTAAGCCCTGCCCCTGCTTTTCCGGTAAGATGCAGATATTGAGAATATGCGCCTCTTTCATTACCACAGAGAGCACACCATAACCCAGTAGAGCATTATCATTTTCAAAAACAAAGCAGTGATATTTCGCTTTTAGACAATCTTTGAATATCTGCTCGCTCCATGGGTGTGGGGAGACTTGTGCATCAATTTCGGCAAGCTCAGCAAGCTCCGACCCACGCATTAAGCGTATCGATCCGTTGATCAATCGAGTATTCATAGAGGAGAACTCATGCTGTTTTCAGTCGTTTAGAGAGTCTATTGAGCTCTTTCCATGCCAGACGTTTGTCGAGTGGGTTTTTCAACAAATGCTCTGGCGAGTGAATCACTAATAGCGGTATTTTCTCTTCACCATAACTCAGTGGCTCATCACCCACCGGATCAAAAATTTGTTTCGTATTTTGAAGTGCCTGAACGACAGAACTCCCCAAAACAACCATAACCTTTGGTTTCAGTAGTGCGGCTTGGCGCACCAAGTAGCCCGCACACTGTACGGCAGCCTCCTCATCCAATGGTGGATCACCCTGAGGGGAGCACTTTACAATGGCGGTGAGGTATATTTGCTGTGATGATAAGCCAATGGCGCGCAACATATTATCGAACAGACGTTGCGCACCTTCGGAGAAGTAACCCTGTGACGACAGGAGTGTTTGGTCGTCAGCGGCGATAACAAACATCACATCCGCATTTGAATGACCACAACCTAGCCGCTTCTGTTTACCCTCAGCGTGTAAACAGTGTTGACACTGCATGACCGCCGCATCCATCTGAGTCCAGTTCAGTTGCGCAGCATCTACAGGGGTTGCTTCTGGCTTTGCGACAGAATGAAGTGTCTCGTCCAACGCCTGATGACTTTCAGTGCGCTCTGGCATGGGCAGATCACGCCGTTGCCAGCGCGTAATGCCCATCGCATCCAAGTATTGCTGCTGAGACATCAATTACACCTGGGGGTGTGCGCGCTCTTCTGGCGCAGCAATCTTATTCAGCGCATTCAGATAAGCTTTAACAGAGGCGGTTACAATATCCACATCCGCACCTTGCCCATTAACGATACGCCCACCTCTCTCAAGTCGAACCGTCACCTCACCCTGCGCATCAGTCCCACTGGTAATACTATTGACTGAGTAGAGCTGCAACTCGGTCTGACTGTTAACCACCGATTCAATCGCTTTAAACGCCGCATCAACCGGGCCACTCCCTTCAGCCCGCCCCTGCTGTTCAACGCCATTCACAGTAATGGTAAGCGCGGCAATCGGCACCTCCCCCGTTTCAGAGCAAACTTTCATGGAGACCAGCTTAAACTGCTCGTTCACCGCTGCTGATTCGGACTCTGATACCAGTGATTGTAAATCTTCGTCATAGATCTCATGTTTTTTGTCTGCCAAATCTTTGAAGCGGGCAAAGGTTATATTCAACTGCTCCTCTGATTCAAACGAGATACCGAGCTCTTGCATACGAGTCCGAAAAGCATTTCGCCCAGAGTGCTTACCCATCACCATACGATTCGCTGACCAACCCACATCCTCGGCACGCATAATCTCATAGGTTTCACGATTTTTTAATACACCATCTTGGTGGATGCCAGACTCATGAGCAAAGGCATTGGCACCAACGATGGCTTTATTCGGCTGTACTGCAAAGCCGGTAATGCTTGAGACCAAGCGGGAGGTTGAAACAATACGAGTAGTGTCAATACCCGTATCACATGTAAAGAGATCCTGACGCGTACGGAGAGTCATTACCACCTCCTCAAGAGCGGCATTTCCGGCACGCTCACCCAGCCCATTGATGGTGCATTCGACCTGGCGAGCGCCCTGCATCACTGCCGACAACGAGTTCGCTACGGCCAAACCAAGATCATTATGGCAATGCACAGAAAAAACTGCTTTATCCGCGTTTGGAATACGCGAAATCAGACTTTTTATCAACTCACCAAACTGCTGCGGCACATTGTAGCCGACGGTATCAGGGATATTGATTGTGGTTGCACCCGCATCAATCACCTGCTCAATTACCCGGCAGAGAAAGTCCAACTCTGAGCGCCCGGCATCTTCGGGAGAGAACTCAACATCATTGGTCCAATTACGCGCCCGTTTTACCGCTTTAACCGCCTGCTCTACTACTTGGTCAGGGGTCATGCGCAACTTTTTCTCCATATGGATGGGCGAGGTTGCAATAAAAGTATGAATACGCGAAGAGTTCGCCTCTTTTAACGCCTCGCCCGCCGTATCGATATCAGCATCCAACGCGCGCGCCAAGGCACACACGGTGCTCTCTTTTATCTCACGAGCAACCGCCTGCACCGCATCAAAATCACCTTTACTGGCACGTGGAAATCCCGCCTCTATTACATCAACACGCATCCGTTCCAGTGACTTGGCGATACGCACTTTTTCATCTTTCGTCATTGACGCGCCAGGGCTCTGCTCGCCATCACGCAAAGTTGTATCAAAAATAATTAATTTGTCCGTCATGAGGTGACTCCACCATCGAATTTTTACAGTACAACATTAAATGTTGTCATTTATATTAGCCCGAATAATTCATAAGTTATGCGCAATCTCACTTGTTCTATTGATTCTACAGGAAATATTTACTCTATCGTCCGCAATCACTGATACGAAGCTCTTTCGTAAATTTCCCTGTAAAACCAATATTCTGCGTGATCTTCGTGCAAACTTATGAAATATCCGAGTTAGGTTCGTGCCACGTAAGTGGCTATTGTAAGATTATTTACCGCACAGCGGCAGTCGAAGCGGAGAGGTGCGCAAAGAGTGGAGACGTAACGAGATCGGTGTCGATGACACATCCGAGTGGATCATAATTTGTAATAAATTAAATTTTTTCATCAATTCTAATACAGCGTGTGCCTTTCAAAAACTATAACGCCTTAGCCTCAGCTTTCCAAGGTACTAATCGTCTTTCCCTTTGTTATCTATTTTGCTGGCCGTCGCACTCTTTGATTCATTCGACTTGGCCTGTAACTTATTGCGACCCAAAATCGTCGAAACCACACCCGACATGGCATAGAGCAAGAATATCGCGAACAGAACCAGTGGTGGATCAACCGCGATAGAGACAAATATCAACACCACCACCAAAATGGTAAAAAAGGGCACTTTTCCCTTAAGGTCAATATCCTTAAAGCTACGAAAACGGATATTACTCACCATCAGTAATCCTGAGGCCAGGGTCAACACAAAAGCCGGGATCACCAAGCTACTGGCAGAGAGATCAAAGTCGACCGAGACCCAAACTAGACCAGCAATAACCGCCGCCGCTGCCGGGCTTGCCAAGCCTTGAAAATAACGCTTATCGGCCACCCCCACCTGGGTATTAAAACGTGCCAAACGAAGTGCTGCACAAGCCACAAAAATAAAGGCGACCAACCAACCCAGCTTGCCCATATCAGCAAATGCCCACAGATAGACCACCAGTGCCGGAGCCAGCCCAAATGAGACCATATCTGCCAGGCTGTCATATTGAGCACCAAAATCGCTCTGGGTATTGGTCATCCGTGCAACACGCCCATCCAGCCCATCCAACACCATGGCCACAAAAATAGCCATAGCCGCACTTTCAAACTGACCATTAATCGCCGATATGATGGCAAAAAAACCCGAAAACAGGCAAGCAGTGGTAAATAGATTCGGTAATAGGTAAATACCGCGACGACGTTTAATATCGCCTTCAGTTGATGGCCCCATACTTCTCTTTTCCTTCAAAATTGCAACGACTTCAGTGCACTAAGGTAGCCAGTATATCCTCACCCGCCAGCACGCGGTCACCTTTTTTCACTACGAGCTGCGAAGTCACAGGCAGGTAGAGCTGAACCTCGCGACCGAAACGTAACACCGTACAGTGAGCACCCTGTCCAATACGCTCGCCTGCAGAGACCCGATAATGAAGCGTACCACTCAGCGGGGTTGCAATCATATTGAGTAACAGATCATCCTGCTCATCTGTCTGGATCCATTGTGAATAGGTTCTAGCTGACGCGTTATACGATTGCCGCATAATCTTGCCCTCTATCGGGCTACGCACAACATAGGGACCCAAGCGTTGCATTTTGATGGTTACCGCAATGGCCTGACGTTCGAGTTGGCTCTCTGTCACCGTTTCAACCGACAACACCTCCCCATCAACGGGAGAGAGAACCCCCAGTGGAGAAGAGGGTATCGTCCGTGTAGGCTCCCGATAGAGAAATATCACCAACAGCATCAGCAATAGCAACGCAAGCGCCGCCACTACCGACCAGAACAACAGACTGAACAGTGCTAACAGCAGTAGCGCGGCAACCGGCAGTCGAGCCGATTCAGAAATAGGTGTTACATAGAGAGCCATAGTGCCAAAAAGGGAGGATCTGCCTAAGCCTAACCTCCCCTCTTTCAACCCCCCAACCTTCAAGGATTCAGATTAATTCCAAAAAATCAGTTTTTGCTTTTATCAACGATCTTCTGGATCCAGGGCATCATTTCACGCAATTTAGCGCCAGTCTGCTCAATGGGGTGTTCCGCATTCAAACGACGCATCGCCGTCATTTCCGGATACCCTGCCTGACCTTCCAGAATAAACTTCTTGGCATATTTACCTTCCTGAATATCTTTCAGTGCCTGGCGCATCGCTCTGCGTGACTCTTCATTGATAATCTTAGGGCCAGTAACATATTCACCATACTCGGCATTATTGGAGATAGAGTAGTTCATGTTGGCAATGCCGCCTTCATACATCAGATCAACAATCAGCTTCAGCTCATGCAGACACTCAAAATAGGCCATTTCAGGTGCATAACCGGCTTCAGTCAACGTCTCAAAGCCCGCCTTAACCAGCTCAACCGCACCACCACACAGTACCGCCTGCTCACCAAATAGATCAGTTTCGCACTCATCGCGGAAGGTTGTTTCGATAATACCGGTACGACCACCACCCACACCCGAGGCGTAAGAGAGTGCAATCGCTTTAGCATTACCTGATGCATCTTGCTCAACGGCGATAAGATCCGGAATACCACCCCCCTTAACAAACTCAGAGCGCACAGTATGGCCAGGTGCTTTGGGGGCAATCATAACCACATCCAGATCTTTACGCGGGGTTATCTGGTTGTAAATAATCGCAAAACCATGGGCAAATGCCAGTACCGCACCCTGCTTCAGGTTGGGTTCAATCTCTTCTTTGTAGAGCTGCCCCTGAAACTCATCAGGTGTCAGCAACATAACCAGATCAGATGCTTTAATCGCCTCGGCAACCGGCGCGACTTTCAGGCCAGAGGCTTCCGCTTTGGCCACTGAAGCAGAGCCAGAACGCAGACCCACAACAACATCGACGCCTGAATCCTTCAAATTATTTGCGTGTGCGTGACCTTGCGAGCCATAACCGATGATGGCTACCTTCATACCCTTAATGATAGAGAGATCACAATCTTTATCGTAATAGACATTTAGAGACATTATTTTACCTTTCCTAGTCGTAATTTACCCACCGAGCAATCGCCCAATGCGCGTTAATTAATACACTGAGATTTTTTTGTGTATCCACTCTTGCAAAGCTCTCGGACTTAAATGTGCAGTGACTTTTCACCACGCAAAATACCAGAGACACCGGAGCGCACAGTCTCTAATATTTTCACATCGGCCAGCGCTGCCATAAAGCCCTCCAGCTTGTCGCCAGTCCCGGTCAGCTCAATCGTGTATGTGGTGGTGGTCACATCAACAATGTTGCCGCGAAAGATATCAACCAGACGCTTAACCTCGTTACGATCTTCAGCTGTTGCGGCCACCACTTTGATGAGCATTAACTCTCGCTCCACGTGCTCACCCTCCACCAGATCAATCAGTTTAACCACCTCGATCAGCTTATTTAGCTGCTTGGTGATCTGCTCAATAATCTGGTCAGAACCACGGGTAACCAGTGTCATTCGTGACAAAGAGGGATCTTCTGTGGGTGCTACCGTCAGCGACTCTATATTATAGCCCCGCGCCGAAAAAAGCCCGGCAACACGAGAGAGAGCACCCGCTTCATTTTCAAGGAGAATCGATATGATATGTCGCATAATTATACCAAAATCATTTCATTAAGACCGGCACCCGCTGGAATCATCGGGTAAACATTTTCTGTCTGGTCCGTTACAAAGTCCATAAACACCAGGCGATCTTTCAGCTTCATCGCTTCAATCAAGGCACCCTCAACATCACCCGGTTTCTCAATACGCATTCCCACATGACCATAGCTCTCAGCTAGGGCAGAGAAGTCAGGCAGGGCATCCATATAAGACATGGAGTAGCGGCTCTGGTAGAAAAACTCCTGCCACTGGCGCACCATACCCAGGTAACGATTATTAAGGCTGATCACCTTAATGGGTAGCGAGTATTGCAAGCAGGTGGAGAGCTCCTGAATATTCATCTGAATACTCCCTTCACCGGTGACGCAGGCAACGGTTTCATCCGGGTGTGCCAATTGCACGCCCATCGCCGCAGGAAGACCAAAACCCATGGTGCCAAGACCGCCCGAATTGATCCATCGACGTGGCTTATCAAACTTATAATACTGTGCGGCAAACATCTGGTGTTGCCCCACATCAGAGGTTACAAAAGCATCGCCCTGAGTAATCTCCCACAATTTTTGCACTACATATTGTGGTTTGATGATCTCATCACCCTGGGTAAATTTAAGACAATCCATCGCCCGCCATTCATCAATTTGCTTCCACCACTCGGCCAGTGCCTCTTTCTGTTCGGCAGGCTGTTCAGCCTCAGCCAAAAGCGCCAGCATATCTTTCAATACACTGCCCACCGTACCCACAATGGGCACATCAACCGTGACGTTTTTTGAAATAGAGGCTGGGTCAACGTCTACATGGATAATGCGCGCATCGGGGCAAAACTTTTCAATGTTACCGGTTACCCGGTCATCAAAACGCGCACCAATTGCGATCAATACATCCGTATGATGCATCGACATATTCGCTTCATAAGTACCGTGCATACCCAACATACCAAGGAATTGACGGTCTGTAGCGGGATAAGCTCCCAGCCCCATCAAGGTGTTGGTTACCGGGAAGTTCAGCTTTTGCGCCAATTCGACCAGATACTGAGAAGCATCATCCAGCACCACGCCACCCCCGGTATAAAGGACGGGGCGTTTCGCCTCCAACATCATCTCAACAGCGTGTTTAATCTGCCGTGGATGCCCTTTAGTCACGGGATGGTAAGAGCGAATATCGATATTCTCAGGGTAAATGTACTCACACTTATCTGCCGTGACATCTTTGGGAAGGTCAATCAACACCGGCCCCGGACGACCCGTTAAGGCGATATGGAACGCCTTTTTTATAGTCTCCGCCAGATCCTTAACATCTTTAACCAGGAAATTATGCTTCACACAGGGGCGGGTAATCCCCACCGAGTCAACCTCTTGAAAAGCATCATTACCAATCATGTTGGTGGGCACTTGGCCGGTGATCACCACCATAGGAATCGAGTCCATATAAGCCGTTGCGATACCGGTTACTGCATTGGTCGCACCTGGCCCAGAGGTTACAAGAACCACACCCGGTTTGCCGGTGGAGCGCGCATAGCCATCGGCAGCATGGGTTGCCGCTTGCTCATGACGCACCAGAATATGCTCAACTTTATCCTGCCTATAAATAGCATCATAGATGTGCAGCACTGCACCACCCGGATAACCAAACAGGTATTTGACACCCTCATCAGCGAGGCTGCGACAAAGAATATCGGCACCACTCAATTCCACACTCAATCTCCCATAATTCAACTTCTTCGAGTTCACCCAAATATCCCATAAATCAGACACAAAGCGATGAAATATCCGAGCAAAAAACCCAAGCCGTCGATTATACCTAATTCACCACAAAACGCACATACTCAGATTCAATCACCCTATAATATGCACATCCATTGCTCTACAATGGGTCTATTACCCCATAAATGCAGATAACAAAGAGAAGAGAGCTGAATTTTCCGAATCACTGTGTAAAATGATAAACCAACAATTACAGATCCCCAGCAACCGGGTTTATATCGAATTCAGCAACCCACCCCGACACCTCTGGGGCTGGAATGGCAGGACTTTTTAATGCGCTCAAATTTTTTTATTATCGGCATTATTGTTGCCGCTATCGCTATTTTTGGCTCACAAATGGCGGGTGACCTTTGGGAGCAGCTCAAGGCAAAAACAGCGACACTACCCGAAGCACTACACGGGTTGCTGGACAAACCAACAGATAAAGCAATAGAGAGCACCACCACTGTCTACAAATGGCAAGATGCCAATGGCAACTGGCAATTTGGCGATACTCCGCCGCCCAATAGCACTTATGAAACGACAAACATCAACCGCGTTCAAAGTGTTGAAATGCACACACCCACACACATCGAGCCGCAGGCCGTTGAAAAAGAGGCTCCACAAAGCACCTCAGCCATCACCCCCTTCACCAGCCCAGACAAGGTAAAGCAGCTAATAGACAACGCCCGCGCTATCGAGCCACTACTGGAGCAGCGTAAACAGGCAATGGATGGACAAATCAATAATCATTAGAGTCGCTCTGATCAAGTCATGCTAGCAAAAAAGCAGCACCACCAAAATCAACTCAACCAACAGCACCGCCGCCATATTCGCCCACAAATGAGGCCTCAGCTGCTCACCCTTTGTTCCATATTTAAAGCCACCCACCACCGCATACAGCGCCAATAGCATCGGCACCATCGCCCAAGGCGATGCCTCTGGTAGTTGGCCGATAATATCCCCCATACCGATCACATAGAGGACACCCAGTGAAAAGACCACATGCACCACACTGCTGCGCTTGGTGCCGTAAACTACCGGAAAATAGAAACGACCCAATTCGCGATTCAGATGATAGTTGGGGTATTGATTCAACAAAAATAGATTGCAGATCAAAAAGAAAGTGGCCAATGACACATAAAGCGCATCAAAGTCATATCTACCTGTCAGCGCATAATATGCACTCACCGTCAGCACTGGGCCCAATATCGTTCCGGGAAGAATCAAGCTGATATGTGGCTTACGCATCGACCAACGGTGATAAAGCACAATCATCAACAGTGAAAAAAGTATCGGAAAGAGTAACTCGACCCCCTTCGTCCAAACAAAGTAGCCACCCAACAGCAGAGCCAAGGTGATCGAGGTGATCGCTGCTACCTTCAGCAGCCCACTCTGCCCCTCAACCAGCCCACTTGTATTGTTAAATGGCATCGCCACCGCTCGGGAGGAGAAGCCACTAATCAAGTCTTGGTAACCGCACAGAAAATTAAAACCGGCATGGGCCAATGCAACCCCAAGCAACAGCAGAAAAACCTCCAGCGGTACCACCGTAATCCCATCGTGATGGGCAACAGCAAGTGCCAGCAGCACCGAAAAAATGCCCACCAGCACCATCATCGGCCGTGAACCCCGCCACAAAGCAAGCAGGTTAGAAGTCATAAATAG
>Ga0256839_1001614_pt1 | contig 26898 bp, 24 predicted proteins | sample 354166metaG_FD_185968 | JGI IMG/M metagenome (GOLD analysis project Ga0256839, IMG submission 185968) | Hydrothermal vent microbial communities from Mid Atlantic Ridge, Atlantic Ocean - 354-166 | ecosystem: Environmental > Aquatic > Marine > Hydrothermal vents | place: Atlantic Ocean: Mid... | reverse complement strand
GGCGCAATGCCTCCAGCAAGCCACCGGCAGCGGAATAAGCCACGCTGCGTGGCCTTGACGCAGACAGGCCGGATTCTTGCATTGCCTGTGTCTCAAGGTTATCTGCCCCGCGGGAGTATGCCGGCTCGTTTATCCGGAGCTGCGCAGAAACCCGGGGCTTTTTCATTGGGCAACATGGAACTGCATCATGACCGATCGCATCAGGCGCATTGCCGTTTTCATTGATGGCGGGTTCTTTCTGAAGCGGTTGCCGAAGCTGGATATCCCCGAGGTTCAGCTTGCATGAACACATCGATGCTCTCTATAGCATTCTCGGCAACGAGGCGGATTGCCTGGAACACAGGCCCTTGCAGGATTGAACCATGCAATATCTCTCCACCCGCGGCGGAGATGCCGGAAAGAGCTTCGAGGACGTGCTGCTGGCCGGGCTGGCAGCGGATGGCGGGCTGTTTGTGCCTGCCGAGTGGCCATGCTTCTCCAAGGGGGAATGGCGCAGCCTGCAGAACCATTCCTGGGCCGGCGTGGCAGCGATGGTGATGAAGCCCTTCGTTGGCGACTTCCTCACCGGACAGGAGTTGCATGCGCTGGTGGAGGATGCGCAGGAGACCTTCAGCCACGCCGCCACCACGCCGTTGAAGCAGCTCGATGACACGCTGTTTCTGCTGGAGCTGTTCCACGGGCCGACGCTGGCCTTCAAGGACGTGGCCATGCAGATTTTGGCGCGGATGATGGACATCGCGCTGATGCGCCGCGGCGAAACGGTTACCATCGTCGGTGCCACGTCGGGCGATACCGGCTCGGCGGCCATCGAGGCCTTCCGCCACTCCAGCCGGGTGCGCATCTTCATCCTGCATCCGCACGAGCGCGTCTCGCCCATCCAGCGGCGGCAGATGACCACCGTCGATGCGCCGAACGTCTTCAACCTCGCCATTGAGGGCGACTTCGACGACTGCCAGGCGCTGGTGAAGCAGATGTTCAACGATGCGCCGTTCAGAAACCGCATGAAGCTGGCGGGGGTGAACTCCATCAACTGGGGGCGGATTCTCGCACAGGTCATCTATTACGCCACCTCGGCGCTGGCGCTGGGCGCGCCGGATCGCTCGCTGTGCTACGTGGTGCCGACGGGCAACTTCGGCGACATCTTCGCCGGCTACGTGGCGCGGCAGATGGGCCTGCCCATCGACCGGCTGGTAGTGGCCACCAACCTCAACGACATCCTGCACCGGGCGCTGACCACGGGGCGCTACGAGGTGGCGGAAAAGGTGCTGCCCACCTCCAGCCCCAGCATGGACATCCAGGTGTCCTCCAACTTCGAGCGGCTGCTGTTCGATGCCGTGGAGCGCGATGCGGCGGCGCTGAAGGGGCTGATGGACCAGCTGGCGCAATCCGGCGGCTTCACCATTCCGGAAACGGCGCAGGCATGGATGCGCCAGCTCTTCGCCTCGGGCCGCGCCAGCGAGGAGGATGTACGCGAGACCATCCGCCGGGTGCATGAACAGACCGGCGAGGTGGTGGACCCGCACACGGCAGTGGCCCTGCACGTGGCGCAGGCACACATCGGCCATGCGCACACGGTGGTGTCGCTGGCCACCGCGCACCCGGCCAAGTTCCCCGATGCGGTGCAGGCCGCCTGCGGTGTTTCCCCTGCCTTGCCCCCGCACATGCGGCATATCATGGAAGCGGAAGAGCACTTTACCGTGCTGCCGGCAGAGCTGGAGGCGGTGGAGGGCTTCATCGCGAGCCACGTGGAGGGCTGACGAGATGCAACGGGAAGACGTGCGCATCAGCACGCTTGACAACGGGCTGACCGTCATCACCCACCGGCTGGCGCACCTTGAGACGGTGGCGCTGGGGTTGTGGGCGCAGGCCGGCGCGCGGGACGAGACGGCGGAGCAGTCCGGCATTGCGCATTTCCTCGAGCACATGGCCTTCAAGGGCACGAAGCGGCGCACGGCCTACGAGATTGCCGCCGCCATCGAGGACCGCGGTGGCGACCTGAATGCCGCCACCACCCCGGAGCACACCGGCTACACGGCGCATGTGCTGAAGGACGACTGGAAGCTGGCACTGGACGTGATTGCCGACATTGTCTGCGATCCGGTGTTCGACGCGCGGGAGATGGAGCGCGAGCGCGGCGTCATCCTGCAGGAGATTGCCGCCTCGCGCGATGACCCGGTGGACGTGGTGTTCGAGCAGGCTGATGCGGTGGCCTTCGCCGGGCATCCGCTGGGCAGGCCGGTGCTGGGCAACCCGGAGGTCATCATGCGGCTTTCGCCGGCAGATCTGGCAGCTTTTCGCCAGCAGCACTACGGGGCGCGGCGCATGGTGCTGGCAGCAGCCGGGAACCTGCACCACGATGCCCTGCTGCAGGAGGCGGAAAAGCTGCTGGGACAGCTGCCGGAGGGAGTGCCGGCCAGCCGGGAAAAGCCGGTGTTTCATGCCGGGCAGGTGGTCAGCACGCGGGCGCAGGACCAGGCGCACATCGTGCTGGCGTGGCCGTTTCCGGGTTACCTGGACGATGCCATCTGGCCGGCACAGGTGGCCAGCGCGGTGCTGGGCGGCGGCATGTCCTCGCGCCTGTTCCAGGAACTGCGGGAAAAGCGCGGGCTGTGTTACGACACCTATGCCTACCAGTCGAGCCAGGCCGATGGCGGCGCGCTGTATCTGTATGCCGCCACCGCGCCGGAGAAGGCGGAAGAGGCGCAGGAGCTGATGCTGAAGGTGGCGCGCTCGCTGGCCGAGGGACCGACGGAGGCAGAGCTTTCCCGCGCGCGGGCGCAGGCGAAAGCCGGGCTGGTGATGAGCCTTGAGAGCGCCACGGCGCGGGCCGGGCAACTGGCACGGCAGTTCTTCGCCTGGGGCGAGGTGCGGCCCGTGCGCAGCATCGAGGAGCGCATCAACGCCATCACGGCGGATGACGTGGTGGCGCTGGCGGCGCGCACCTTCAGCACCGAGCACGTGCAGTCGCTGGTGTTGCCGGAGGAAGAGCGCACAGCACCGGCTGCGCCGCGGGCGATCACGCTGCATTGAGGAGGTGCCGCGCAATGCCTGCCGCTGCCCGACAGATGAATGCTCCCGCGCCGCTGCTGCATGTGCATGAAGTGGCAGCGGGATATGGGGCGGGGCAGGTGCTGTTCGGCCCGTCGCTGCAGATTGCGCCGGGGCAGGCCGTGTCGCTGCTGGGGCGCAACGGCATGGGCAAGACGACGCTGGTGAAGTGCATCTTCGGCCTGCTGCCGCTGATGGATGGGCGCATCGTGTTCGATGGCGCGGACATCAGCCGCTGGCCGGCGGCAAGGCGGGCGCGGGCCGGGCTGGGGCTGGTGCCGGAAGGGCGGCAGATCTTCCCCGGCCTGACGGTGGAGGAGAACCTGCTGGCCTTCGCCCGGCCTGTTGCCGGCGGCTGGACATGGGAGCGGGTGCAGGCACTGTTTCCGGAATTGCAGGCGCGCAGGCATGCGGCAGGCGCGCTGCTCTCCGGCGGCGAACAGCAGATGCTGGCCATTGGCCGGGCGCTGATGACCAATCCGCGCCTGCTGGTGCTGGACGAGGCCACGGAGGGCTTGAGCCCCCGCCTGCGCCAGCGCATCTGGCAGGCGCTGGCGGAAATCCGCGCGCATGGCGTGGCGCTGCTGGTGATAGACAAGCATCTGGATGCCCTGCTGCACCTGTGCGATGAGCACCACATCATGGTGAAGGGGCGCATCGCCTGGTCCGGCGACAGCAAGGCCCTTGCCGCCGATGCCACCTTGCGCCAGAAGTTTCTGGGAGTCTGAACCACGGGCTGCGGGAAGCCGTGCAGCGGCGCACCATACCTGCTGCATGCAGCAGGGCGCGCTCTTGCGTGGCAGCTGCCGGCACGGGGCGGCTGATGGCCGCGGCCTGCAGACGAGCTGCCCGCAGCCAGTGGAGCAACAAGGACAAGAAGGCGCATCATGCCCACGCCACGGCGCATCGAGAAATTCACCCGCGTTGCCGCGTTGCGCGATCTGGCCGCCGCGGTGGTGCTGGAAGACATTCACGACCCGCACAATGCCGCCGCATCCTTTCGCAGCTGCGATGCCTTCGGCATTCAGAACGTGCACCTGGTCTTTCAGGAGGAAAAGCCCTTCAACCCCAGGCGCACGGGCAAGAAGACCTCCGGCCACACCAACAAGTGGCTGGACTTCCACATCCACCACGGCACGCAACAGGCCATTGCCGCACTGAAGGCGCAGGGCTTCACCCTCATCGCCACCAGGGTTGACCCGGCGGCATGCCCCCTGCCATCGCTGGACCTTGCCGGCATTCCCCGCCCCGCCTTCATCTTCGGCAACGAGCATCGCGGCATCTCGGAGGAGATGGCACAAGGGGCGGATCACCTGGTGTATCTGCCCATGCTGGGGCTGGCGGAAAGCTTCAACCTTTCCGTTTCCGTGGCACTGACGCTGGCCGAATACTTCAGCCAGAAGCGCCTGGGCCGCAGCGCCGTGCCGCCGCAGCACGTTCCGGCCCCGGCCAATGCTCCCGCAGAGCCGACAGCGCTTGATGCACCGCATGCCGCCCTGCTGCGCCGCTGGCTGAAGCTGGAGGACTGAGCAGTCATCGAAACGGCAACGGCATCCCAACAACAGCATTCAACAACACCACCGGAGCCTGCCCATGCCCTACTGTTACGACTGGCCCCGTGCAGCCGTTACGGCAGATGTCTGTGCGCTTTCGCTGGCACCAGACGGCACATGGCACGTGCTGCTCATCCGCCGCGCCCATGAGCCTTTCAAGGGGCAGTGGGCGCTGCCCGGCGGCTTCCTGGAGGTGGATGCGGAAGACCTGCAAACCACCGCCCGGCGTGAGCTGCGGGAGGAAACCGGCCTTGCCGCGCCTGCCGACATGCCATTGGTGGGCATCTACTCCCGCCCCGGGCGCGACCCGCGCGGGCATACGGTAACCGGCGTGTGGCTGGCGCTGTTCGACTGGCCACCGCCACCGCCGCAGGCGGATGACGATGCTGCCGAGGCCCGCTGGATGCCTGCCAACGAAGCCGGGCCGCTGGCCTTCGATCATCAGGACGTGCTGGCCGATGCCCTTGCCCTGGCCCGGCGGCTGCGGACCGATGGCGGTGATGGTTAACCAGCCGCCAATGGTGGGATTAACCTTTTCTTTGCAATTGGCTGGAGCCAAGGCGTTAAAAAACATATAACGCCCTCAACGAACACGGCACGCAACACCACGATGACAGGGAGCAACACCGTGGAAGACGTTCTGCACAGGGATGACTTCGATGAACAGGCCGAGGCGCTGATGAAGGAGCGTGAAGCTCGCAACGCCGCGCTGCGCCACATCATCGATGCCTGGGACGAGGCGCTGCTTTCCGGCGTGCATCCCGAGCAGATGGCCTCCGCCATGCTCTATGCCGCCATCTCCGAGATGGTGGGTGCGCATGGCGAGGAGAAGGTGGCGGAGATGATCGCCTCCCTGCCGGAGCGCATCCGCCACGGGGAATACACGCTCTACGAAACCTGTCATTGAGGCTTGCGCACAGCACACAGACGACGACGAAGCTCCGACACTCACTTGCACGCACACACTCTCTCACTTGCACACACACCTTGCACACTGCACACACCGCCTTCAGCGCCCCGGCCCACCAGCCGGGGCCTTTTTCTTGGGTGGTCGAAGTGGTGCGCGAGCAGGGAATCCATCATGCACGCCCCCTTGTGCGAATGCCGGAGGATGAAGAGAGAGGCAGCCACAAACACTCTTGGTCCAGCGAAAGTCAAAACACGCGAATGCGTGCTCCCCGTGTGTTCCACCTGCTCAAGCGCCGGAGGATGAAGAGAGAAGCGGCCACAAACGCCCTACGTCTGCGAAAGTCAAAACACGCGAATGCGTGTTTCCATGTGCTCTGTCTGCTCAAGCGCCGGAGGATGAAGAGAGAAGCAGCCACAAACGCCCTACGTCTGCGAAAGTCAAAGCACACGAATGCATGTTTCCATGTGCTCTGTCTGCTCAAGCGCCGGAGGATGAAGAGAGAAGCAGCCACAAACGCCCTACGTCTGCGAAAGTCAAAGCACACGAAGTGTGTGGTGGGCCCGGCAGGACTCGAACCTGCAACCTATCGGTTATGAGCCGACAGCTCTGACCAATTGAGCTACGGGCCCGGTGTTTCATGAGCGTTCATCAGGCAGTGCGGGGTGTTTTGCCCCTGGCGTGGTGGCCGTGGCGAAAGCCGCTTGCAGCTGCCTGACTGCCACAATTTGCACATGCTGCGGCGGCACACCTATAGCAGACTGAGTGTGCCGTTGCCAGCGGCGGGATGGGCAGAAACGGGAGGAACGTCCATGCGCGGAATGCATTCATGGCCGGGTTTCGGTGGCAGGGCAGAACGCATCGTCATGCTGTCATTGTGGGTGGTGCTGGCCGCTGCGTGGTGGCAGCCCGTGGCCTGGGCACAGGGCCTGGGCGAGGCATTCCGCTTCACCATGCAGGGAGAGGGCGTGGTGCGCGCGGTGCCGGACATGGCCGTGGTTACGCTGAGCGTGCAGACGCGGGAGAAGTCTGCCGCGCAGGCACTGGCACGCAACAGCACCGCCATGCGCAAGGTATTTGCCGTGCTGCAGGAGCGCTTCGGCATTGCCGAAAGGGACATGGCAAGCAGCGGGCTTTCGATTGCGCCGGTGTATCACGCGCCGCGCGATGAACAGGGCAGGCCACAGGGGCCGCCGCAGGTGGTGGCGCATGAGGTCGTCAACCGGCTGACGGTGCGGGTGCGGGCGCTGGAGAAGCTGGGGGCGCTGATCGATGCCGTGGTGCAGGAAGGGGCGAACCGGCTGGATGGCATTGCTTTCGGCTTCACGGATCGCCGCAAGCTGCTGGACGAGGCGCGGCGCAAGGCGGTGGCGGATGCCCGCGCGAAGGCGCGCCTGTATGCCGAAGCACTGGGGCTGGTGCTGGGGCCGGTGGTGGATGTGCGTGAAGCCGGCGTGCGCCCGGTGCCAGTGCGCCGCGCCCCCCTTGCCGCGAGGATGGTGGCGGCGGATGCCGCTGCGCCCACGCCGGTGGCGCGTGGCGAGCAGGAGGTGCGCGTGCAGGCAAGCATCACCTGGCAGGCCCAGCAATTGCCCCCTGGTGCCGTGCAGCCGAAAGCGCAGCCGGAGCAAGAAGGCCGCTGAATGCCTGCCGAAGGGTGCAACGGCAGGCTGCGCTGCATCGGGGTTGTGGGTGATTGTGCGGGCCTGCGGCCTTGCCCCCTGTTCTCCGGCACTCCGGCCAGCTCAGGCTGCCTTGCTTTCTTCCAGCACGCCGAGGATCTCGTCCAGCAGGCTTTCCGGCCCGCCGATGCGGAAGTTTTCCGGGTCCAGCCAATCCTCGTCCATCACCTCGATGGCCAGCTCCAGCCACGGGCGGGCCTCGTCCAGTGTCCTGACCATGCCCACCTTCAGCCCGGCCTCGCCCCGGTAGTCGCGGATTTCCTCCAGGATGCAGCGCGCCTGATCCACCGAGCAGCACTTGCGGGCCTGTCCTGATTCGGTCTCGACGAACTCCGCACCGGCTTCCAGCACCTGCCGCGTGGCCTCGCGGATGATGAACTCCTCCTCCATCTCGCCGGCTTCCAGCGTGGCCTTGATGAACTTGCGCCGCGTGGTCATGCGCACGCATTCCTCCACCATGTTGGGCAGGGTGCGCTGGTCATTGCTGATGAACTGCCGCCAGGGCACGATCATGTTCACTTCCGAGGCCCCCTCGAAGAAGGCGATCTCGGCCTCTGCCGCCACGTAGTCCACCTTCGAGCGGCCGCGCGGCCAGTTGGCAACGGTGGAAACCGCCACCGGCGAGCGCTTGCCCAGCAGCTCGCGGGCCAGCATCACGAACTTCGGCGGCACGCACAGGGCGGCAACAGGGCCATGCGGCGTTTCGGCCTTTTCGCACAGGCGCCTGATGTCATCCTCCGTGGTGTCGGCTGCCAGGTGCGTCAGCTCCAGCACCTCCAGTGTCCTGGCCGCCAGCTCCTGCCGAGTGTCGAACGCCATGCTCCGCCTCCGTCAATGATCCCATGCACGTTTCGCAATCCGTCGATGCGTTCATGATTTCGGCCGCCACGCGGCGCAAGTCAAGCATGCTCATCCCGCTCTCCGGCAAAGGCGGCCAGAGGGGGCAAGCGGTGCAAAAGGAAGGATCCGGCAACTTTCCGGCAATGCATGCAGCATTTGACAGCGGCAGGCCTGCCGGTCATGCTGTGCTGCCACAACAATAACTTCCTGGTGGAAATCCGTATCATGCCCGCGTCAATACCTGCGCTTCTGCTCGTCAACCTCGGCACGCCGGATGCACCCACGCCAGCAGCGGTGCGCCGTTACCTGCGCGAGTTCCTGTCCGATCCACGGGTGGTGGAGGTGCCAAGGCTCATCTGGCTGCCGCTGCTGCATGGCGTCATCCTGCCATTCCGCGCGAAGCGCTCGGCCCATGCCTACCAGCAGATATGGGATCGCGAGCATGACTGCTCGCCGCTGCTTGCCATCACCCGTGCGCAGGCGCAAGGGCTGCAGCAGCGGCTGGGTGATGGCGCGCGGGTGGATTTCGCCATGCGCTACGGAAACCCGGCGCTGGGCGAGCGGCTGCGGGCGCTGCATGAGGCGGGGCATGAACGTATCGTCATCCTGCCGCTGTATCCGCAATATTCCGGCTCCACCGTGGCCAGCGTGGTGGACGAAGTGGCGCGGGTGCTGGGAAGCATGCGGCACCAGCCGGCGGTGCGCATCGCAGCGCCGTATTACGACGAGCCCTTCTACATCGAGGCGCTGAAAAGACGGGCGGAGGCACACCTTGCATCACTGGAGTGGGTGCCGGAGGTGATCCTGCTTTCCTACCACGGCGTGCCGAAGGCCTTCGTGGACAGGGGAGACCCCTATGCCGCGCATTGCGAGGCCACCACAGCGGCGCTGCGTCGTGCCATGGGCATGGATGCCACGCGCATGCCAATGAGCTATCAGTCGCGCCTGGGCAGAGCGGAATGGCTGCAGCCCTACACGGAAGACACCATCCGCAAGCTGGCCGAACAGGGCGTGAAGAAGCTGGCGGTGATGACACCGGCCTTTGCCGCCGACTGCCTGGAAACCCTGGAGGAAATCGCCATTGGCGGTGCGGAGACGTTCCGTGCGCATGGTGGCGAGCAGTTCACCCTCATCCCGTGCCTCAATGCATCCGGGCCGGGGCTGGGCATGCTGGAAGCGCTGGCGCGGCGGGAGCTTGCGGGCTGGCTGCCAGCGGCCGGCGCAAAGAGAAACGAAACCGAAGGAAATGAACGGGCGGGGGGGCAGCGCAGCGAATGACCGACACCTGCTCTGCCTGCCACAGGACCTTGGGGAAAAGCAGCAGGATTGTTCCGGGAGTCCGGCATGTCTGTTGATGATCCAGCGAGCAGTGAAGGTGGTGGAGGCGCATGCGTGGCACGGGCGCTGGCGCAGGCCGGTGTGCGAGAGGTCTTCTGCGTGCCCGGCGAGAGCTACCTTCCCCTGCTGGCAGCGCTGCCGGATGCTGGCGTGCGCATCATCACCTGCCGGCACGAGGGCACGGCAGCCATGGCGGCTGAGGCCATGGGCCGGCTCAGGGGCGGCATGCCGGGGGTATGCCTGGTTACACGCGCACCGGGGGCGGCCAATGCCATGGCCGGGGTGGTGGTGGCGCAGCAGGACGCCACGCCGCTCCTGGTGATTGCCGGGCAGGTGGCGCGGGGGCAGCGCCATGCCGGCGTGTTCCAGGATGCCGACCTGACGGAAATGTTCCGCCCCTTGTGCAAGCACGTGGAGGAGGTGTGCGAACCCGCGGCATTGCCGGCAGCCGTGCGCCGCGCCTGCCACATGGCGCAGGCAGGCGTGCCGGGGCCGGTGTTCCTGTCGTTGCCGGAAGATGTGCTGACGGCAGCGGCCGGGGATGACTGCATGCCCTGCGATCGCTTCATGATGGCGGAGGAAGCGGGCACGGATGCATCCCTGAAGCCCTCTGCGGCTCCGCATCCTGCCCCTTGCGAGGTGCGGCGCGTGGCGGAGCTGCTGGCCGCCAGCGAGCGGCCGCTGCTGATAGCCGGTGGCGGACCGCACCTGTGGACAGTGCAGGCACGGGAGCGGCTGCACGAGCTGGGGATGCGGCTGCATGTGCCGCTCATCAGCGCCTTTCGCCGCCAGGGGCTGGTGGATGCCACGCACGAGGCCTGTGCCGGCACGCTGGGGTTCGGCACCAGTCCGGCACTGCTGCAGGCGCTGCGCGAAGCCGACATGCTGTTGCTGCTCGGCGCGCGGCCGCGTGGTGTAACGCTGCAGGTGCTGGGCGCGCAGCTGGACCTGTTGCGCCCGCCCATGCCGGTGGCGCACGTGTGCATGGATGCGGCCGAGTGCGGACGGGCCGTGCATGCCGATGTGTCCGTGTGCGCCACGCCACAGGCGTTTCTGGAGGCGCTGCCGGTGGAGGACATGTTGCAGCGCTCAGGCCCCCGGCTTGCACGGCGCCAGCAATGGATGGCGGAACTGCACGCGGCACAGCTGGCGTGGTCGGATCCTTCAAGCATGACGATGCCGGGGACCCTGGACATGGCGCAGGTGTGGGGCTGGCTGCGCCAGCATCTGCCGGCGGATGCCATCATCTGCAGTGGTGCAGGCAATTATGCGCTATGGCTGCATCGCTTCTTTCACCACCGCGACCTGTTTGGCCAGCTGGCACCGGTTTCCGGCAGCATGGGCTATGGTCTGCCGGCGGCGCTGGCGGCAAAGCTGCGGTTTGCCGACCGCACGGTGGTGGCAGTGGCGGGAGACGGCTGCTTCCAGATGAGCATGCAGGACTTCGCCACCGCCGCGCAATACGGCCTGGGCATCATCGTGCTGGTGGTGGACAATGGCCAGCTTGGCACCATTCGCGGGCATCAGCTCAGGCGCTTTCCTGCCGCCGACTGCGCCACCACCCTGCAAAACCCGCGTTTCGACCGGTTTGCCGAAGCCTGCGGCGGCTTCGGAGCACAGGTATCGCGCACGGAAGAGTTTGCCGACGCCTTCCGCGAAGCAGAACGGCACGCACGGCAAGGCAGGCCGGCATTGTTGCACCTGCCTGTTTCGCCCCAGGCCATTGCACCGGGGCTGAATGCCCCGGCCTGAAAAAAGGACCGCGGACAACAGACGCGACGGCATGGCGGCCAGGCAATGGCTGCCTCCGGTCAGGCATTGCGCAAGGGAAAGCGGGCGATGGGGCGGAACGGCTCCTCCGCCGAAGGCTGAGCGAACACGCACAGATCACGCAGGCGCACCGGTTCGGCCAGGTATTCCATGCCCCATTCCAGCACCTTCTGCCGCCACGGCTCGATTTCATGCGGGGCAAGGATGGATGTCAGGGTCATGTGAAAGACGTAGTCTTCCCCCACGTAGGGATAGCCCCAGGTAAAGACATTGCCCTTCTGCCGCCTGCTGATACCCTTGCTGAAGATGGCGTCCTGCTCCTCTTCCGTCAGCGGCTGGCGGAAGGGGTCGAGATCGCGCACGCAAGTGAAGGCCAGGGCGTCCACGGCCGGGTTGGGCATGCTCTGCTGCAGGGTGAGGAAGCTGCCCAGCGCCTTGGGCACCAGCAGGCCAAGCTCCAGCGCCTCCTGCTCCGCCGCCAGCTGCTCCACCGCCTGCAGCAGTTCATCCGGCGTGCGGCCCGTGCGCAGGCGGAAGGGGGCCTTCAGCGTGGCATGAAAGCCGTAGCGCTTCGGCGTGCGCAGCATGCCGGTGGGCAACGGCCAGCAGTCCGCCACCGGTGCGCGGGTTTCGGTATCCAGTCCCATCCAGCGGCGGCCGAACTCGGCCAGCGGCTCGTCCGGGCGCGGGCTGAAGTAGATGGCGTATCTGTGCATTGGTGTGGTCATGGCGCGCATTCTCTTGCCGCAAGCGGGTGCGCAAGGCAAGGGCCAGGGGCTGCTGTTCCGGTGGCCGGATGCCGCAGAGCGTGAAGCTTTCCTGCCACATGACGCTGACGTAACACAATTTGGCCGTGTTTTGCCGCTTCCCATGTCATTGCATGCGCCGGAACGGCGCGAACAATGACATGCGGTGGCCTGGCGAGGCGGTATCTCGCGCCACTGCAAGCGACAGGAAACAATCTGATGAAGGGAGACGTCGAGATGACCGGGGGAAAGAGCAACATGTTGCGCAAGCTGACGATGGTTTCGCTGGTGGCCCTGCTGCCGCTGGGGCTGGCTGCCTGTGGTGAAGATACGGCCAAGCAGGCGAAGGAGAAGATGAGCCAGGCTGCCGAGGCTGCCAAGGAGGCTGCCGGCAGTGCGATGGACAAGGCCAGGGAGGCTGCAGGCTCTGCCGTCGAGGCCGCCAAGGATGCTGCAGCCGGCGCAATGAACAAGGCTGGCGAAGCCGCAGGCGCTGCCACCGAAGCCGCCAAGGACGCCGCAGCCGGCGCAATGAACAAGGCCGGTGAAGCCGCAGGCGCTGCCACCGAAGCCGCCAAGGACGCCGCAGCCGGCGCGATGGACAAGGCCGGTGAAGCCGCAGGCGCTGCCACCGAAGCCGCCAAGGACGCCGCCGCTGGTGCGGCCGAGAAGGCCGGGCAGGCTGCAGGCACTGCCACCGAGGCCGCCAGGGATGCCGCAGCCGGTAGCGCGGAAAAGACTGGCGGCATGATGGATGCCGCCAAGGAAAAGGCGGGCCAGATGATGGAGCAGGCCAAGGAGGCAGCCAGGGAAAAGGCCGGTGAAATGCTGGAAGGTGCCAAGGAGAAGGCGGGCGAAATGCTGAAGAACATGCTGCCCGGCGGCGGCAACCAGTAATCGGCCCGCGGATATCGTGTCTTCAAGGGGAGCGGACTGCCTGTTCGCTCCCCTTTTTCGCTTCATACATATTCATAAAATGCAAATGAAATATTTCTCAGTCCATATACGATGTTTCGCATGTAAAAAATCGTGAAAATCTCAGCAGCAATACAATGAATGCTTTCTGACCACCCTTTCGTTGCATGAAAATGCCTTCCGTTGCTTTCCTTGATTTCGCTTGAGCCAATATCCATAAGAGAAGCATCAAGTGGCGGACGATTCGCGCTGTCGCCATGTCGTTGCCCACGACATGAACGAAACCAACGGAACGAGCCAAGGGAGTGCAATACGCATGACGAAGAAGACTGGGGGCATGATGAACAGGACGAACTTGAAGTTGCCGCGGATGGCCGTGCTGGCTGCCGCGCTGATGATGACCACCGCGCCGGCCATTGCGGCGGAGACGACGGAAACCCCGCGCCAGCAGGTGGAATCGATGCGTGATGCACAGCATCCGGCGCGTTTTCTCAGCGGCTTTTTCACCGCCGCCATCGATGCAATGAACCATGCCGCACGCAGCACCAGCGACACGCTGCATCACAACACCGGCAACGTGATGGACACGGTGGCCAAGGCGCGTGGCTTCGTGCGTGATACGGTATCCGGCGTGCTGGGCAATGCACGCAAGGCAACCGGCATGGTGGGCGACATGATGCCGTTTACCGAGCATCATCACTACGAAGCCGGCGCAGCACCGCAGAAGAAGGCCACCAACTGAAGGCCCGAGCACGACTGCACATCAGTCGAATGTGAGAAAAAGTCTTCCAGCCCTGCTCAGCAGGCCGGAAATACTTTTCTTCAGGACACGATGCGTGCAATGCCCGCCCGTTGCCGGGGCGGGCATTGCTGTTGTGGCATGCATGCCCTTCAGATGACCATTCCAACGCCATCGCGGCGGAAGTCGCCAGCGGCGGCCAGCATCCCGCCTGCCATGCGCGCAACGGCGTGTACCCCGCCGAAGAACATGCTGGGGCGGTTCCACACGCGATGACCGGGGAAAGCCTGCAACAGGGCCTGCAGCTGAGCATCGGGCAAGCCCGGCTCCACCTCCAGCGCACCTTCTTCCACGTGCAGGCGCGCAGCCTTCACCACCTGCTCCAGTGATGAATCCGCCGCCTCATCATCCATCAACAGCCGCGCCAGCACCAGCAGCAGGGCAGAGCGAATGCGGTTGGAGCCGCCGCTGCCCAGGGCCAGGTGCGCACCATTCGCCAGTTGCGCAATGGTCGGGGCCATCATGGAGGACAGGCGCACGTTGGGGGGAAAGTGCAACGCACCTTGCGGGTTGACGTCCTCCTCTCCCAGCATGTTGTTGGGCATGAAGCCGAAATCCCCCAGCATATGCCCGTTGCCCTCGCCGTTGCTGATGGTCATGGCGCAGGTGATGCCGTCATGATCGATGACGGAAATGTGGGTGGTGCCACGCCAGGCGCGGGGCAGATGTGCCACCAGCCGTGTCAGATCATGGGCATTGGCACGGCGCAGTGCATCGGCATGATCCAGCGCACACGCGCAGGCCAGCGGCAGGTTGCGTCGCCATGCTTGCACATGCCCTGCCAGCCACCCCAGGGCCAGCGCGATGAGCACTCCGGAGGCGGCAGGAGGCGGGTTCAGCCAGATGCGGGCATCGCCGCCGTGCAGGGAGATCTGCAGCGGTGCGCGCCAGCATACGGCGTGTTCCTTCAGGTCGTCTTCCTGCAGATGACCACCGCTGGCAGGCCCCGCCGCCTGCAACAGGACGGGCCAGACCTCGTTTCGCCATGCCTGCACGCCGCCTGATGCGACCATCCGCCAGAAACGTGCCTGTCCGGGGTTGGCGAGCGTCTCTCCCTCCCGCAACAGCCGGCCGGCAGGGGCGAACAGGCCCCGGGCAGCCTTCGTGTGCGTTACGATGGGCGCGATGATGCGCAGCAACGAGGCCTGAAAGGCACTCACCGCATGGCCGCGCCCGGCCACTTCGATTGCCGGCGCGAACAGCGCCTGCCACGGCAGGCGGCCATGCCGCTGATGCAGCTCTGCCAGTCCCTCGATGAAGTTGCTGGGGGCCACCGTGCCGGGGCCTATGTGAAACACCTGCGTGGTATCGCCAAAGTCGGCTTCCGCTGCCTCCACCACTGCATCGGCATTGCATTGACGAGGCGTCTGGCAGAAGAAGTCGCACAACTGCGGTGCGGCATCCGCCCCCGCCTGCACCATGGCGAAACCGCCGCCGGCCGGCCCAGCCAGCACCGGCTCCACCACGCAGGCCATGGCAGCGGCGGCAATGGCGGCATCCACGGCGTTGCCGCCGCTGCGCAGCATCTCCTCGGCGGCGCGGGCGGTCAGCGCATGGCCGCAGGCAATGGCACCATGTTGCGCTGTTTCAGGCATGCTGCAGGATTCTCCGCCTGGAAGCCAGCCCTGGCAAGATTCCTCGCCACATCTCAGGGAGCGCTGCGGATGATGACTTCATCCTCGCCCTGGTCGATGTCCAGCCCGTGCCCGCACTCCTGCAGCAGCAGCAGCGTCAGGTAGGGCTGCACCGTATGCGCGTCGATGGCAGAAGGCGGCGTGGTGCCGGTCAGCACATTGGCGGTCTTCTCCGGCAGGGCAGCGCGCGGACCACGGGCGGTTATCAGCAGGGCATCGCCTTGCGTCTCCACGCTGATCTCGCCACCGCGCGGGATGCATCCGATGCCGATGAGCAGCAGGTTCAGCAGCAGCTTCACCACCGGCTTCGGCCTGTTTTCCCGCGGGGCCTGCCAGTTCAGCTTCACGCGCCTGTCCTCGGCCAGCAGGTCGGTGGCCAGGTCCTGCGCATCGCCCAGCGATATCTCCGCCCCCATGGAACCGGCTGCACCGAAGGCCAGGCGGGCAAAGGCCAGCTTGCGCGCCGCCTGCCGGGCGGAGTTGCCGACAAGCTCCAGTGCCACCTGCCTCATCTCCTCGTCATCGCTGGTGGAAAGCACCTCCAGCCCGTTGGAGATGGCACCGATGGGCGAAATCAGGTCATGGCAGATGCGGCTGCCGATGAGCGAGGCGAGGTCGAGGTCTCGCAGGCGGTCATCTTGCATGGGGCATGCTCCCTGCCGTTGGGTGAGGCCCCGCGGGGCATTGCGAATCGTTGCATCAGGCTGTCCTTTCCCTCATACATGCGGCAGACGATCACTGCAAAGGGGTGCCCTGATGACGAATTTACCAGAACCACTGCTTGTCATGGCGCGGCTGGCACATGGTGCGGGACGCATCATCCTGGATGTGCAGGCGCGCGGCATGCAGGTGCGGCAGAAGGCCGATACATCACCGGTAACGCAGGCTGATGAGCAGGCGGAGGCCTTCATCGAGGCCGGGTTGAACGATGCGTTTCCCGGCGTGCCGGTGATAGGCGAGGAGCTGGTGGCAGCAGGGCGCGCGCCGCTGCCCGGACAGCGCTTCTTCCTGGTGGATCCGCTGGACGGCACCAAGGAATTCGTGGCCGGGCGCGATTCCTTCTCCACCAACATTGCGCTGGCGGAAGATGGCAAGGTGGTGGCCGGAGTCATCTGTGCGCCGGCGCAAGGTGCGATGTTTGTTGGTGGGGCGGCATGGGGCCTGTGGCACGCCAGCGGCATGGACATGCATGGCGTGTTCGATGCCGGCTGGCTGCAGCCCTTTCAGGTGGAAAACGATGCGCCACGGCGGGCGCAGACGGCGGTGCTGTCGTTCTCGCACATGGACGAGGCCACGCAGGCGTGGCTGGATGAGCGCGGCATGAAGGTGGCAGACCGCACCGGCTCGGCATGGAAGTTCTGCCGGCTGCTGCAGGGCGCGGCTGACGTGTATCCGCGCCTGGGCAATACCTGGGAGTGGGACACGGCCGCCGGACAGGCGCTGCTGGAGGCCGCCGGCGGGCAGGTGCTGCTGCCGGATGAATCCGGGCCGCTGAGCTACGGGCACCACGAGCGCAATTTTCTCAACCCCGGGTTCATAGCCTGTGCGCCGGGCGTGCGGCTGAACGAGGAAGCATGAAGAAGCGCCTGACATGGCAGGCAGCATTGCTGGCGCTGGCAGTGCCGATGCTGCTGGCAGTGGCATTGCCGCAGGTGCCGGGCGTTTTCCCGTTGTCCAGCAGGGCTGCGCAGGCAGAGCCAGCCTTGCAGCAGCGCTTTCAGCAGTGGCTGGAGCAGGAGATATGGCCGCAGGCGCGCAAGGCGGGCATATCACGCGCGGTGTTCGAGCGCGCGCTGCGGCCGGTGCGGCTGAACCTGAAGCTGCCGGACCTGGTCCTGCCCGGCAGGCCGGCCATTCCGCCGGAACAACAGCAGGCGGAGTTTGCATCACCTGCCCGCTATTTTCGCGAAAGCTCGCTGAAGGTGCACACCCGGCGCGGACAGGCATTGCTGAAGCGCCATGCGGCCCTGCTGCAGCGCGTGGAACAGCGCTTCGGCGTGCCGGGGGCGGTGGTGCTGGCCATCTGGGCGCGGGAGTCGAACTACGGGCGGGCGGCCATTCCGCATGATGCACTGTCCATCCTGGCCACGCAGGCATACCTGGGACGGCGCAGGCAGATGTTCCGGCGCGAGCTGCTGGCGGCGCTGCAGATGCTGCAACGCGGCATGGCGCGCCGCGACATGCTCAAGAGCTCCTGGGCCGGGGCGCTGGGCCAGCCGCAGATGATGCCCTCGGTTTACCTGCGCGACGCGGTGGACTTCGATGGCGATGGTCGGCGCGACATCTGGCGCTCGGTGCCCGATGTGCTGGCTTCCATCGCCAACCACCTGCGTGCAGGAGGCTGGCGGCGGGGCTTGCATTGGGGCGTGGAGGTGAAACTGCCGCGCTCCGTGCCGTGTCATCTGGAAGGGCCGGACCAGGGGCGCACGCTGGCGCAGTGGATGAAAGCGGGAATACGCCCTTTGCGCGGCGAGTTTCCGGCCCACTGGAAGCGCCAGAAGGCGTTGTTCCTGCTCACTCCGGCGGGACGCCTTGGCCCGGCCTTCCTGGTTTCTGCCAACTTCTACGCGCTGAAGGAATACAACTACAGCGACCTGTATGCGCTGTATATCGGCCATCTGGCCGATCGCATCAGTGGCCGCGTCAATGGTCCGTTCCGCACCAGGTGGCAGGAGGCCGGCAGACTCACGCGTGCAGACGTCGCCTGCATGCAGCGGCAGTTGCAGCGCATGGGGCATGACGTGGGCGGGGTGGACGGACTGGCCGGGTTCAGGACGCGCCGTTCCATTGGCCGGTTCGAGGAATCACGCCGCATGCAGCCTTCGTGCTTTCCCACCCCGGCGCTGCGGCGCGCCCTGTGTGCCCGGCGTGGCGATGATGGGCGATGATGGCAGCGGTGGTTAAGAAGCCACTAACACTTTTGTCGCAAAATCCCCGAAACGGTCCGGATATGGCCGCACGGCGGCCAACACCGTGCCATGCGCGCGGGCCATTGAGCGTATTCCGGAGCAAGGCAACAAGCCAGGGAGAGAAAAGGCCATGAGAATGCAGGCTCTGCTGAAGGCGGGAGTGATGGCGGCCATGCTGGCGGCGGGCGGCATGGCCGTGGCGCAGGATGCGGCAGCGCCTGCCGCGCCGGTGCAGGTGAAGCCGACGGCGGCCCAGCCGGACAGGGGGCTGCGCGGCGAAACCTTCAGCGCCGACGAGATCGTGCAGGCCGGGCACAAGTTCTTCGGCACCACCACGCGCGGGCTGGCGCGGGCGGTGGAGTCGGTATTTCGCGCACATGGCCGGCCCACGGGCTACGTGCTGGGCGAGGAAGCTTCCGGCGGGTTCGTTGCCGGGCTGCGCTATGGCGAGGGCATTCTCTACATGAAGAACGGCCTGCGCCAGAAAATCTTCTGGCAGGGACCGACCATCGGCTTCGATGCCGGCGGCGAGGGCTCCAAGGTGCTGATGCTGGTCTACAACTTGGACACGCCGCGCGCCATCTTCGGCCGCTGGCCCGGCTTCAACGGCTCGGCCTACGTGGTGGCCGGGCTGGGCGTGAGCGCCTATGGCGATGAGCGCATCGTGCTCATTCCCATCCGCACCGGCGTGGGCGCACGGTTGGGGGTGAACATCGGCTACCTGAAGATAACGGCGCGGCCGACGTGGAACCCGTTCTGAGCAGCATGTGCCGGGCAAGGGGGCACATTTTCCCCTGCCGGTGGATTGCAAGGCGAATGAAAGAGACAAGGCTGCCATCCCCGGGATGGCAGCCTGTTCCTTGAGACATCCTGGCAATGCCGGTTGTCCGTTCAGGCGGAAATGCGCCGTTTCTCCGCCTCCTCGGCCTTGGAGGCATCGCCTGAAACGTCAGCGGCCGTGGAGGCAGCGGCCAGCTCCGCCTCGCGCGCGGCGAGCTTGACGGACAGCTCGGTGATGCGCTCCTGCATTTTCATCTTCTCCTGCAGGAAGCGGTTGTGCTCGCGGTTCAGCCGCTCTTCCATCTCGCGCAGGGCGTCATCGCGCTGCATGAGCTGGCGTTGCAGCTCCTCGTTCTGCCGGCTCAGCTGCCGCTGCGCCTGCAGGGCATTGCGCCGCTGTGCATCCGTCTCCTTCAGCTGCAGCTGCAGCTTCTCCAGCTTGCGCTGCGCCTTGTCCAGTGCATCAGCGCGCAGGAACAGCTCATGTTGCAGCTTTTCCAGCTCCTGCTTGCGCTCCTGCAACCGCAGCTCCAGCTCCGAGCGCCAGGTGTAGAAGCGTTCGGCCTTGTTGCGGGCATCGTTCATTTCTTCCTGCAGCGCGGTAATCTGCCGCCCCAGCGCCACGATGGACTGCTCGTGGGCCTTGATTTTCCGGCGTGCCGCGGCCAGCTCCTCTTCCAGGAAACCGGCGCGATTGATGGCGCGGGAGGCCTCGGCCTCCTTGCGGGCGGCAAACGTGCGCGCTTCTTCCAGCGTTCTTTCCAGCCGCCGCATCATCATCATGTGCTCGGCCTGCAGGCGGCTGTTCTCGGTGCGCAATTGCAGCAGTTCATCAGGCTTGCGCTGCCGGGCGGCGCGCCAGGCTTCCACCTGCCTGCGGGTGATGCGGCTGAAGTGCCACAGCACCATCAGCACCAGCAACAGCGCACTGGCACCCAGAATGCCATACAGAACAATTTCCACCGGGGTGAGGCCCATTTTCCTGCCCTGCTCCCACTTCGTTACGGACTGCCACGGTTGCAAAAACGCCCCATGCAGCCCCCTTGCCCCGTGCTGCCGGCAATATGGGCGCAAACGATGCGGCTTGGCAATGGCGTGGTGAAGAAATGACTAACGCGCATCCCTGCACCCAGCCACTTCCGTTCACCACGTCTGCACCGCCAGCCACGATCGGGCTGATGGTTTCGCCTCCTTGCAGGCGTGTGCCCATGCCTGCTGCCGGGCGGCTCAGTCGCCCAGGAAGCTGCGCAGCTTGCGCGAGCGGGAGGGGTGCTTGAGCTTGCGCAGGGCCTTGGCCTCGATCTGACGGATACGCTCGCGCGTAACGTTGAACTGCTGGCCCACTTCCTCCAGCGTGTGGTCGGTGTTCATGCCGATGCCGAAGCGCATGCGCAGCACGCGCTCCTCGCGCGGGGTGAGAGAGGCGAGCACGCGCGTCGTCGTCTCCCGCAGGCTGGCCTGAATGGCGGCATCCACCGGCAGGATGGCGTTCTTGTCCTCGATGAAGTCGCCAAGGCTGCTGTCTTCCTCATCACCCACCGGCGTTTCCAGCGAGATGGGCTCCTTGGCGATCTTCATCACCTTGCGCACCTTCTCCAGCGGCATGGACAGGCGCTCGGCAATCTCTTCCGGTGTCGGCTCGCGGCCGATCTCGTGCATGATCTGGCGCTGGGCGCGGACGATCTTGTTGATGGTCTCGATCATGTGCACCGGAATGCGGATGGTGCGCGCCTGGTCCGCAATGGAGCGGGTAATCGCCTGGCGAATCCACCACGTGGCGTAGGTGGAGAACTTGTAGCCGCGGCGATACTCGAACTTGTCCACCGCCTTCATCAGGCCGATGTTGCCCTCCTGGATGAGGTCGAGGAACTGCAGGCCACGGTTGGTGTATTTCTTGGCGATGGAGATCACCAGCCGGAGGTTGGCCTCCACCATTTCCTTCTTGGCCCGCGCCGCCTCGCGCTCGCCCTTCTGGATGCGCCGCACGATGCGCCGGAATTCCTCGATGGGCAGGCCAACGGCGGAAGCAATCTCGTGAATTTCGCCGCGAATGCGCTGGATGGTGTCGCGATCCTTCTGCACGAAGGACTTCCATGCCGGCGAGGACAGCTTGGCGATGTTGTTCAGCCAGTTGGGATCCAGCTCGTAGCCGCGATACTTCTCCAGGAACTCCTGGCGCGAGACGCCGTGGCTCTCGGCCAGGCGCAGCAGCTGGCCTTCCAGCGAATTGAGCTGGCGGCTCAGGTGGTAATGCTGCTCCAGCAACTGCTCGATACGGGCGTTGTTCAGGTGCAGCGCCTTCACGTCCGCCACGATCTTGTTGCGCAGCGTCTTTGCCCGCCTGGCCTGGGAGTCGGTCAGCCGCTTGCCTTCCGCGATCTCCTGTTCCTGCAGCTTGCGCAGGCTCTTGTAGTTCTTGTAGATGCGGTCCAGCATCTCGATGATGCGCGGCTTCAGCTCCGACTCCATCGCCGCCATGGATGGCGCATTGTCGTCATCGTAATCATCGCCGTCGTCATCATCGGCATCTTCGGCACCGGCCTTGCCATCAACGGCGGGAGCACCGGCAGCGGCATCGCTGCCCTCCTCTTCCGGCACCGGGCTGGCATACATGGACTCGAGATCGACGATATCCCGCAGGTTGATCTTCTCGTCGTTCAGCTCCTCGCGCCACAGGATGATGGCCTGGAACGTCAGCGGGCTTTCGCACAGCCCCTGGATCATCGCCTCGCGCCCGGCCTCGATGCGCTTGGCAATGGCAATCTCGCCCTCGCGCGAGAGCAGCTCCACCGACCCCATGTCGCGCAGGTACATGCGCACCGGGTCATCGGTGCGCTCCACCACCGAGCCGGAAGAGGCCCGCTTTGCCTTTTCCGGCACCCCGGCACCACTTACCTGGGCGACGGCGTCCTCCACGTCCTCTTCGCTGTCCACCACGTTGATGCCCATTTCCGTCAGCATCGCCATGGTGTCCTCTATCTGCTCCGGCGACACTTCATCGGAGGGCAGCACCTCGTTGAGCTCGTCCAGCGTTACATAGCCGCGCTTCTTCGCGACGCGGATCATCTTCTTCACCGCCGCGTCGTTCATGTCGAGGATGGGGCGATCCGCCTCTTCCGCCGTTGCCTCGGCAGCCATTTTCGTGTCGCTGTCCCTTGCCATGATTGCCCGCCTGTTTGCCCTGTAGTTGCACCCTGTTCAGCCGCCGGCCCTGCTGCCATGCAGGGCCATCAACGTCATCTCGTCCATGTCCTGCCCGCACGCGCAAGGCGCACGGCTTTCGCCGTTTCCGGCGCTCATCCACCGCACCTCATCCGCCGCGACGCCAATCTAGAACGCAAATGTTAATCGAAGATTCACCACGTTCACGCCTGCCGCCCGATGCTGCCGCACGATCCACTCCAGCCATGCGCACAAACACAACATGCCGCCCGCTCCAGCAAGAGCGGCGGCTGCCCTGCAACTTCCCAATTCCCGCACATGAACCGGTGCTCGCCCGTTCGGACATCACCGCCATGCGCCATGTCAGTCCTCGTCCATGCGACCACAGGCATCAAGCTCCTGCCGCAGCCGCTGCATGTATTCCAGGTTTTCCGCCGTCGGTGCCTGCTCGAAGGCCCGCTCGGCCAGCGCCAGATCTGCCTGCAACTGACGCCGCTGCCGCATCTCCTCCAGCCGACGTATGAAGGCTGCTGCCGCTTCCGCCTGTGGCAGCCGCACCAGCTCCGCCAGCCGCGCCGGCACCTGCGACGTTGCCAGCTGCCCGGCCACGCGCCCGGCAGGCCTGCCCTGCAGATGGGCAAGCAGCGCCCGGGTGTCAAGCGCTGGCGCTTGCGGCGAATCAGCTTCCTGCAATGTGGTGCAGATGTCTAGAATCTCTCGCAACAGAGAGTCAAGCGCCTGAGACGAAAAGGAAAAGTCGGCCAGCGCCTCGGCCACCTCCGACACGATGTCCGGCCGCAGCAGCAGCAGGCGCAACAGGTCCTGTTCGGCCAGCGGCCCCAGCACGTCGGCATTGCCGGCAGAGCGCCTGAGCCGCACCGAGGGCGGCAGCACGCCCGCCATGCCTGCGCCGCCCCACTGCCCGCCCTGCCGCTGCCGCCCGTTGCGCATTGCACTGCCAGCACGCCCCTGTCCGCCCCGTGGCCAACGCCCGGCCGAGCGCCCTCCCGCTGCGCCCTGCCCTGCCTTCCTGCCAGTGCCATGCATGGGCGGGCGGCCGAACAGCGCACGCAGCCGGTCGCGCAGCTCGTCGCGATAATATTGCCGCACGGTGGCATCCGTGATGCGCGCGGCCAGCTCCTCCAGCCGCATCTGCAAGGCGGCGCGCTCCTCCGGCGTGCGCAGCGGCTGCTCGCTGCTTACCTGGCGGAACAGGAAGTCGACGAGTGGCTCCGCCTGCTCCAGCTGCCGGGCAAAGGCTTCCGGCCCGTGCAGGCGCAGCATGTCATCCGGGTCCATTCCCTCCGGCAGGAAGACGAAACGCAGCGAGTGCCCGGGCTCAAGCTGCGGCAGTGCCACCTCCAGCGCCCGCCATGCCGCCTTCTGCCCTGCTGCATCGCCATCGAAACACAGCACCGGCTGGGCACACACCCGCCACAGCAGGGCCAGTTGCGCCTGCGTCAAGGCCGTGCCCAGCGGCGCGACGGCATGGGGGAAGCCTGCCTGGTGCAGGGCCACGACATCCATGTAGCCCTCCACCACGATGATGCTGTCGCGCTCGAAGGCGGACTTTCGCGCCTGGTCGAGGTTGTAGAGCACGTGCGACTTGTGAAACACCGGCGTTTCCGGCGAATTCAGATACTTCGCCCGGGCCTCGCCCAGCGCCCGCCCGCCAAAGGCGATCACCCTTCCCTTCACGTCGCGGATGGGGAACATCAGCCGGTTGCGAAAGCGATCATAGGGCTTGCCGCCACCTTCCGGCACCGCCACCAGCCCGGCCTCGGCCATCAGCGCCACATCCACGCCCTGCCCTTGCAGGTGCCGCAGCAGGGTATCGCGCGCATCCGGTGCCGCGCCGATGCGGAAACGCTCGATCACCGCATCATCCAGCCCCCGCTGCTCGCGCGCGTAGGCCAGCGCCGCGTGCCCTGCCGATGTCTGCAGCTGGCGCTGGTAGAAGGCGGCTGCCTCTTCCAGCACCTCCATCAGGCCCAGGCGCTTCTGCTCGCGCTGCTGCTGCTTCGGGTCGGGTTTCGGCAGCTCCAGCCCGGCCTCGGAAGCCAGTTGCGCCACCGCCTCGGCAAAGTTCAGCCCCTCCTTCTCCACGAGGAAGCGGAAATGATCTCCCTTCGCGTGGCAGCCGAAGCAGTAATAGAAGCCCTTGCGGTCATCGACATGGAAGGAGGGTGTCTTTTCGTGATGAAACGGGCAGCAGGCCCAGTAATCACCACGGCTGGGCTGGGAGCGCTTCCTGTCCCACTGCACGTGCCGCCCCACCACCTGCGAAATGGGCAGGCGGGCGCGTATCTCGTCCAGGAAGGAGTCGGGGAAGCGCATGACGGTTTCTGTCCGGCTTGCTGCGCGCACCACATGGCGCGCTGTCTGGCCCGCATTGTGCCGGCTGGCGACAAGCGTGGCAAACGCCAGCCACGATATTGTGGACAGGGCGTGGAGAAGCCGCTGCACGCAGCGCCAGTTCGCCGCCTGCGTCCCGTCAGCCGCCCAGCTTCTCCTTCACCAGCCGCGAGGCCTTCGCCATGTCCATCTGCCCGGCGTAACGCTCCTTCAGCGCGCCCATCACCCGGCCCATGTCCTTCAGCCCCGTGGCCTCCAGGTCGGCAATCACCGCATCCACCGCGGTGGCGATTTCCTCTTCCGACATCTGGCGCGGCAGGAACTCCTCGATAATGGCGATTTCCTCGCGCTCCTGCGCCGCCAGGTCAGGCCGCCCGCCCTTCTCGTAAACCTCGGCCGACTCGCGGCGCTGCTTCACCATCTTCATCAGCAGCGCCTGCAGGTCGGCTTCTGTCGGCGCATCATCCTTGCCGGTGCCGCGCGACTGGATCTCCCGATCCTTGATGGCGGCGGCTATCAGCCGCAAGGTGCCCATGCGCCGCTTGTCCTGCGAGCGTATGGCCAGTTTCAGCTCTTCCTCGATGCGATGCCGCAGATCTTCCGCCATGACTGGTCCTTCCCGGAAAGCTCCCCTCCCATGCCGGCACACCCTTGCGCCAGCGCGCACAAAGAGATACTCCTGCCGCCGAGCACTTTCAACCGGCATTGCCACCAGCTGCGAGAGAAGCCATGAGCAACGCCCCTGCCCCGTGGACGGAAGAAAAACCCACCGCCGTGCTGGTGCTGGACAACGGCACGGTGATTTACGGACGGGGGGTTGGTGCCACCGGCTCGGCGGAGGCGGAAGTGTGCTTCAACACCGCCATGACGGGTTACCAGGAAATCCTCACCGACCCGTCCTATGCCGAGCAGATCGTTACCTTCACCTTCCCCCACATCGGCAACGTCGGCACCAACCCGGAAGATGACGAAACCTCCAACCCCGACATGCCCATCCGCGTGCGCGGCTGCGTGCTGCACACGGACATCACCGCGCCGTCGAACTGGCGCGCCACCCAGCATTTCGACGAATGGCTGAAAGAGCATGGCATCATCGGCATCTGCGGGGTGGACACCCGTGCGCTCACCGCCTTCATTCGCGAAAACGGCATGCCCAATGCCGTCATCGCCCATGACCCGGAAGGCAACTTCGACATCGAGGCGCTGAAGAAGCGCGCGCGCGAATGGTCCGGCATCGTCGGTGCCGACCTCGCCAGCCAGGTGAGCACGCGCAAGACCTACGAGTGGACGCAAGGCACGTGGGACTGGCCGCAGGGCTTCCGCAACAACGTTGAGGCGCGCTTTCACGTGGTGGCCATCGACTACGGCATCAAGAAGAACATCCTGCGCTGCCTCGTGGACGTGGGCTGCAAGGTAACGGTGGTGCCCGCCGATACCTCGGCGGAAGACATCCTGGCCATGAACCCGGACGGCATCTTCCTCTCCAACGGCCCCGGCGACCCGGCGGCCACCGCGCAACATGCCGGAGCGCACATCCGCAAGCTGGTGGACTCCGGCAAGCCCGTGTTCGGCATCTGCCTCGGCCACCAGATGCTGGCGCTGGCGCTGGGCGGAAAGACGCGCAAGATGAAGCAGGGGCACCACGGTGCCAACCACCCGGTGAAGGACTTCACCACAAGGAAGGTGGAGATCACCTCCATGAACCACGGCTTCACCGTCGATGCCGCCTCGCTGCCGGAGGACATGGTGGAGGAAACCCACGTCTCGCTGTTCGACGGCACCAACTGCGGCATTGCGCTCATCAATCAGCCGGTCTTCTCCGTGCAGCACCACCCGGAGGCCTCGCCGGGCCCGCAGGACTCCCACTACCTCTTCCGCCGCTTCGCCGACGCCATGGCCCGACAGCACAACACCTGAGCCCATCCAGCCGCATGCCAGCCTTGCGCCTGCAAAAACCCCTCTTGCGCTTTTGCGCGCCTGAACCTATAGAAAGGCCATTCCAGCCGCGCCCCCATCGTCTAGCGGTCTAGGACGCCGGCCTCTCACGCCGGAAACAGGGGTTCGAGTCCCCTTGGGGGCGCCAGCCACGGTCGTGGCCATTACTTTTTCAGACGTAGGGCGTTTCAGGCCGCCTCTCTCTTCATCCTCCGACGCCGATGATCGCGGCACCGCTTGAGCTTGATGCTCGTGTGTCTTTACTTTTTCTGACGTAGGACGTTCCGGGCTGCTTCTCTCTTCATCCTCCGACGCCGATGTTCGCGGCACTGCCCGTGCTCAAGGTCGTGGCCGTTACCCTTTCAGATGCAGGGAAAGGCCGGGCAAACGCGCCACAACCTCCAGCTCCAGGGACGGCAGCATGATCATCAAGGTGAAAAATGCTGTCAGGCAGAGCGGCGGGGAGGATCCGACTCGCAGATGAAATCCACGAACAGGCCGTTGAGCGAGGCAATGGCCACGGCC
>Ga0256839_1001613_pt1 | contig 26900 bp, 40 predicted proteins | sample 354166metaG_FD_185968 | JGI IMG/M metagenome (GOLD analysis project Ga0256839, IMG submission 185968) | Hydrothermal vent microbial communities from Mid Atlantic Ridge, Atlantic Ocean - 354-166 | ecosystem: Environmental > Aquatic > Marine > Hydrothermal vents | place: Atlantic Ocean: Mid... | reverse complement strand
AACGCAGGGTGCTCTATCGGCATCAAGTGTGCCATAATGAGAGTTGTTGCTAACTTCATTAAAGGAGGACCATCCACCATGAATATTACCACAATCGGACTTGATCTCGCAAAGAACGTTTTCCAGGTTCATGCCGTAGACCATGAAGGACACGTGATCGTCCGCAAACAATTACGCCGCCCTATGGCCTGATTTTATTCCGCCCTTTTATGGCAATGGTGAGATTCACCCACCTGAATTTCTATAACAGACAATACCACCATTTAACAAGTAAGGGGCGCATGATTTAATTAACCCTAATAAGCTCTACGGTGAAAATAAGGGCTGCATTGGGGGGGATGGCGCCCGGGGATCCCTGGGGGCCGTAAGCCAGATCAGACGGAATGAATAATTTATATTTCGCGCCTTCTTTCATCAACTGCAGTCCCTCTGTCCAGCCGCGAATAACCTGATTCAAGCCAAAATCTATGGGCTCGCCCCGATCGTAAGAACTATCAAATTTGGTGCCGTCAATCAAGGTGCCTTCATAATGAACGGTCACCCGGTCCGTGGCGCCCGGGCTTTTGCCGGTGCCTTCCAGAAGAACTTTATACTGAAGGCCGCTATCGGTGACTTTAACGCCGCTTTTTTCCAGATTCTGCTTTAGAAATTCTTTGCCTTCATCAACTTCAACTTTAAAAAGCTCCACGATAAAGATCAGATCAGAATTCGGCGGAATAGATCCCCCGCCCTGCTCGCCATAAGCAAGCTCGGACGGAATGGTGAATTTATATTTCGCGCCCTCTTTCATCAGCTGAACGCCCTCAGTCCAGCCCTTGATCACCCTGTTCAATGGAAAAGTTATGGTTTCGCCCCGGTCATAGGAACTGTCGAATTTGGTGCCATCCATTAATGTCCCTTCATAATGCACGGTAACGCTGTCGTCAGGCGCCGGGCTCGCGCCCGTACCGGCGGTCAGGATTTCATACTTAAGACCACTTTCGGTGGTATGGATTTCATTTATCGATGACATGTCTTGTTCCTTAGCTTGGTTTTCTGCTTGGTTTTCTGGCTCTTTATCAGAGCAAGCCGAAATGAATAGGGCAATGGTCACTGATAAAATCACTGATATTGCGGGTTTTACGATTTTCTTTATTGGGTTATTTAAGGGGGCCTTCATGCCGAAACTCTCCGTTTATATCGGTTATGGGCAAAAGCTATAACGCAAAAACTTTAGCGGGCCAAGGTAAAAATGATGCGAGAAAAAACCATATTTTGGCCATAATAGAAAAATATACCGCCTCTTCAGCAGGCGGCGGCAAGGGTTCATGTAACTGTTAAATGCTTGTCCTGTTATATTATTATGATATATATGTGTCATAAATATGAAATTACTGGGCGGAAAACTGTTGTTTCCCGCCTTTATGCGTATGGTTTAAGCCACCTAAGAACAGAAAAACAAGGTTATTAATTATGTCAAAAATCAAAATAGCAATCGCCGGCATCGGAAACTGTGCCAGTTCCCTCATTCAAGGCCTTTATTTCTACACACCGGAACGTGTTGGTGATACCAAAAGGGTTCCGGGCTTGATGCATTGGGAAGTTGGGGGCTACCGCCCGAGCGATATCGAAGTTGTGGCGGCTTTTGATGTTGATAAACGTAAAGTGGGTAAAGATGTGAACGAAGCCATCTTTGAAAAGCCAAATTGCACGACTGTTTTTCATGGTGATCTGCCCAAAAGCGGTACCATTGTGAAAATGGGCAATGTGCTTGACGGTGTCTCTGATCATATGGCCGATTATGATGATGACCGTACTTTCCTCGTGGCCGACATACCTTCTGCGACCAAAGAAGAAGTCGTTCGCGAATTGAAAGAAAGCGGCGCAGAAATTCTGACTAATTATATGCCTGTGGGATCAGAAGAAGCGGCAAAATTTTACGCGGAATGTGCTTTGGAAGCCGGCGTGGCTTTCATTAATAATATGCCTGTCTTCATTGCCTCCAACCCGGAATGGGCTGAAAGATTCAAAGCCCGCAATCTTCCCATTGTTGGTGATGATATTAAAGCGCAGCTTGGCGCGACCATCACGCACCGTACCTTGACTGACCTGTTCGCCAAACGCGGCGTTGTGCTTGAACGGACCTATCAATTAAATACGGGCGGCAACACTGATTTCCTGAATATGAAAAATCAGGATCGTCTTGAATCCAAAAAAATATCCAAAACAGAAGCCGTCCAGTCCGTGGCCGGCACGCGCCTGTCAGACGATAATATCCACATCGGCCCATCAGATTATATCCCCTGGCAGAATGACAATAAACTTTGCTTCCTGCGCATGGAAGGCGATCTTTTCGGCGGCGTTCCCATGAATATAGAGCTGCGCCTGAGCGTGGAAGACTCCCCCAATTCAGCCGGCGTGGCCATTGACATGATCCGCTGCTGCAAATTGGCGCTCCTAAACGGCGAAGGCGGCATTTTGCACGGGGCATCCGCCTATTTCTGCAAGCATCCGCCGGTACAATATACCGATGATCAGGCCTATGACATGACAGAAGAATTTATCGCCAGCCGGGTTAACGCCCTTAACGCCGCCGAATAATCAACAAAAAGGTATTATCCGATGAAATGTTTGATTGCCGCTGCCGGTCAAGGTACGAGAATGCGCGAAAAAGGGGAAATAAAACCCCTGATCGAGCTGAATGGCGTGCCGATTATTGAACGGGTGATAAAAAATCTTCTGGCGGGGGGCGTCGATGAGTTTTTTATCACCAGTGGCTACCGGGGGACCAAACTTCGGGCCTTCTTGGATATGCTGGCGGAACGGGATAACATTTCCATCACCCATATTATTAATGAGGATTGGGAACGCCCCAACGGCGTTTCCGTTTTAAAGGCCAAAGATGTCATCGATGGCCCCTTTATCCTGACCATGTGTGATCATCTGTTTGATCCGGAAATTATCAAGTCACTATTGGCGCATAATCACGAAGATGGCACGGTGACCCTTTGTGTTGATTATAATATTGAAAATCCGGTGGTTGACCTTGATGATGTCACGCGGGTTAATTGTACCCGCTTGCGCATTGAAAATATCGGCAAGGTGATTAAAGATTATAACGCCTTTGACACGGGAATCTTTTATTGTACGGATACCATGTTTGACGCACTGGAACAAAGCACCCGCGAGGGCGACGAAAGCATCAGCGGCGCAATGAATGTTCTTGGCAGCTGGGACAAGGCCCGCACATTTGACATCGAAGGCCGCCTGTGGCTCGATGTGGATGATTCAACCGCTTACGGCAAGGCCATTGTCTATGTAGACGAAGGCCGCCTTTAAAATTATTTATATATTTTTTATTTATATATTTTTTCTGGTGCATTCCCCATAACATGGATAGACTTCATTCGAAATCTTTACATTCGGGAGAAATAAAATGTTACGGAAACTCTTCTTAATAGCGATCGTCTCAGGCATTAATTTCGGGGCTTTTTCCTTCACCGCTCTGGCTGAAAAAAAAGACACATGGTCGATCATTCATGCGGGGACTTTGCTCGCCGATGCGCGAAATGCGCCAACATCACAGCAAAGCATTGTGGTGAAAAATGGCAAAATTTTTGATATTCGAAAAGGTTATATCTCTCCATCAGATGTTCTGGCAGATGTTGCGGGCGGCGTCAATATAACGGTCATTGATTTAAAAGACCAGTTTGTCATGGCCGGGATGATTGACAGCCATACCCATGTCACCGGGGAAAGAGAACCCCACAGCCTGGAAGTTGCCGTCACCAGAACATCGTCCGAATATGCCTTGGCAGGTTCGGTATATGCCCGAAGAATTCTTGATGCCGGCTTTACCACAATCCGTAATGTCGGCGGCCCGCGAGAAGCTGTTTTTGCCCTGCGCAACAGCATCAAAAAAGGTCAGATTCTCGGCCCGCGCATTGTGGCGGGCGGCTTGACAATTTCCCCTCTTGGCGGTCACGGCGATCACAATGGTTTTCGCCCTGATGTATTTGGCAAGCCCCATAGCGGAATTTGTAACGGCGCTGATGATTGCCGCCGCGCCGTCAGAAACCAGATTAAATACGGCGCGGATATGATCAAATATGTGGCCACAGGCGGCGTATTAAGCAAAATTGCCACAGGCACCGGCCAGCAATTCACCGATGAAGAACAGAATGCCATCGTGCAGGCCGCCCATGCCATGGGCCGTAAAGTTGCCGCTCATGCCCACGGAAAGGGCGGCATTGATGCGGCCCTCAGGGCGGGGGTTGATTCCATTGAGCATGGGTCATTCCTTGACAAAGGCAGCATTAAATTGTTCAAAAAAACCGGGGCCTATTTGGTGCCAACCTTGCTCGCTGGTGCCACAGTTGTGGATATTGCCACAAATAAACCGGGTTTTTTCATACCGGAGGTTGAGGCAAAGGCCAAACTTGTCGGGCCTGTGATGGCCAAGGCGTTATATTCTGCTTATAAGGCGGGCGTTAAAATTGCCTTTGGTACCGACAGCGGGGTCAGCGTTCACGGGGTTAACGGACGGGAACTGCTGCTGATGGTGAAGGCAGGAATGTCCGAAAAGGATGTTCTGATTTCCGCCACGGTCAATGCCGCTGACCTTATGGGCCTTGCCGGCACCATCGGGACGCTGGACGCGGGAAAGGCCGCAGATATTATTGCCGCCAGGGGCAACCCGTTAACCGACATCGGCACGCTTCTTAGCCCAAGCTTTGTCATGGTGGGCGGGGTTACGGCTGTGGAGTGATCACCAATATATAATATTATTTCAGATATAGAGCCCCTCCTGCAGGCCAGTCCCACCGTCATCGCCGTTAATGGACTGGACTGCGCCGGCAAAACAACTTTTGCCAAAAAACTATATGAGGATTTAACGCGCAAAGGCATAGGCTGCGCGTTGCTGCATATTGATGATTATAATAATCTTGATGTCCAGAAGTTAATTTATACCGCCCATCAGGATAACGCTTTGACGGCGCAATTGCTTGACCATTATTATGAAAACAGCCTCCATTATGACGACGTTATAAAGGCCATCGCCTCTACGCGAAAAAGCCATGACGTTACCCTCATCGAAGGGGTGTTTCTGTTCAAGGCCTGTCTGATGGCTTCACTGGATATTAAAATATTTTTGCCCATTGACCCCGATACGGCGCGGGAGCGCTATTTGTCGCGAAAAATACAGGAGAATGATCATCGCCCGGCCTCGGTATTTGATGATATCTGGCTGCCGTCATTCACGCGCTATTGCGCAGAGACACAACCCGAAGAAAAATGTGATTTCAGCTACCCTGCCTCATGAAAAAACGATACGCTCAATTTGTAAACTATCCAGCAGAAAATAATAGGCCAGAAATATCAGGGCAAATAAACTGATCAAACCGATCACTTTAAAAATAAAAGAAAATTTATGGTGTTTTACCCGATCCCGATGCCGGAAAACATCAAGCATCTCATCCCCGAAATATATAGACAAAAATGTCCCAAGGCCGCTCAGGATAATGATGCTCCAATAGGGGTATGGAGTCATGATTATTTTCTTGAGAAGGGCTGTCAGAATAGTTTTGTCATAAGACTGCGCACTATACATCAGCGCGAAGCCATTCAGACTGATCGCCATCGTCCAGACCAGAATTTCACTATAGAGCATACGGACACCAAATATCAGGCGAATGGGAAAATCCAATAGAAATCCGGCATCCGCAACGGGCGTGCATAATACAAAGAAACTCCATGTCAGCGCCGCAACAATCCCCCCTGTCAACAACCCGTATTCATAGCTCAAATAACAGAAATATAACGTGAGCAGGCCAAGGAGAAGCAGGAATTTATACAGAACCTCTCGGTGGGTCTCTATTTTATGGATTTTTTTAAAATCAACAGGCAATTGCACTTTCGCTCCTTAATTAAACTTGGCGCTCCCCAATCAAACTAATCAAAACTATTATATATATTTCGTTAGAGGCCCCTTGACAAGTTGTCAGTTTTTCTTTGTGATAAGCTTCCGCAAGCACTATTCACCAGTTTTGACCGCAAGTAAACTCACGCAAGGAATAAACATGAAAATTACTTTTCTGGGCGCAACGGAAACCGTAACCGGGTCAAAATATTTACTGGAAGAAGGCCCGCAAAAAATATTGGTTGATTGCGGTCTGTTTCAGGGTCAAAAGCAATTGAGGTTGCGCAATTGGGCCAGGCTGCCGCTTGATCCGGCAGGTCTGGATGCGATTATCTTAACCCACGCCCATATTGATCACAGCGGTTATATTCCACTATTGGTGAAACAAGGATTTCGCGGCAAAATTTATTGCAGTCCCGCGACAAGAGATCTTTGCGCGATCCTGTTGCCCGACAGTGGTTACCTTCAAGAAGAAGATGCCCGGCGGGCCAATAAATATGGCTATAGCCGCCACAATCCTGCCCGGCCGCTCTATGATCAAAAAGATGCCCGGGATGCGCTGACCTATTTTCATCCCGTGGCTTTTGACAAATCTTTTAATATCGGTGAAAAATTCAGGGTCAAACTCAGGCGATCCGGACATATTCTGGGCGCCTCCTTCGTTCAAATAGATAACGGCGAAAAAACCATTGTCTTTTCCGGGGATTTGGGGCGGCCCAATGATCCGGTTATGGTAAGGCCCGAATATATTGACCATGCGGATTATCTGGTGGTTGAGTCGACCTACGGTGACAGGCTGCATGACCAGACAGACCCCATGGAAATGATCGGGGAAATTATTACAAGCACCGCGGCCAAGGGCGGAACAATCGTCATTCCCGCCTTTGCGGTTGGCCGCACTCAAAGCCTGCTTTATTATATTCACCAACTGAAGCGCGAAGAGCGAATACCCAATATTCCCGTTTTTCTAGACAGCCCTATGGCGATCAATGCCACCAATTTATTAAGCCGGCACCAGAAAGACCATCGACTTTCAGCAGATGAATGGGCACAAATCTGCAATGAGGCAACCTATACCAAAACCGTTATGGAATCTAAAGAACTGGATAAGCAGGAGATGCCTTCTGTTATCATATCAGCAAGTGGCATGGCAACGGGCGGGCGGGTTTTACATCATTTAAAACGCTATATCGGCGATCAAAAAAATACCATTCTCTTCACAGGTTTTCAAGCGAGCGGTACGCGGGGCGACCGGATTATCAGGGGGGAAAAGGAAATCAAGATTCATGGCCAAATGTGGCCGGTTCGGGCGCGCATTGAATATATGACCAATACATCTGCCCATGCGGATTATCAGGAAATCCTGAATTGGCTCAGTCATTTCAAAACCGCCCCAAAGAAAATATTCATAACCCACGGCGAAGCTGAGGCCTCGAAGGCCTTGAAAGAGAAAATCGAAGAAAAATTTAATTGGACTGCTATTGTCCCCAAATTCAAAGATCAAGAGGAACTGTGATGACCCCGCAGCATGACACATTATATCTGACCAGACTTGGCATCGACAGTTATAAGGAAGCCGTGATCTATATGCGGGAAGATTGCCATGTCTGCCGGTCTGAGGGATTAACTGCTCATGCCCGCGTGCGGGTAACGCTTGGGGACAGATTTATCATTGCAACATTAAATACCATCAACTCGGATATATTGGAAAAAGACCATGCGGGGCTTTCAGAATATGCCTGGAAACTTATAGGGGCCAACGAAAAAGATTTGATCAGCGTTTCCCACGCACGAACCATTCTATCCATGAGCCATGTCAGATCGAAAATTTACGGCAACCGCCTGTCCGCAGAAGATATCAAAGCGATCATCGAAGATGTATCTGCCGGACTTTATGCCGATATTCACATTGCCGCATTTCTTAGCGCCTGTGCGGGCGGGCGTATGGATATGGAAGAAGTCGTTAACCTGACCCGGGCCATGATTGATGTTGGTAATCGGATCAGTTGGGGGGGCGGGCTTGTTGTGGATAAACATTGTGTCGGCGGTTTGCCCGGCAACAGAACGACGCCCATCGTTGTGTCTATTGTCGCGGCATTTGGCCTGATCATACCAAAAACCTCATCGCGGGCGATAACCTCTCCTGCGGGCACGGCGGATACCATGGAGGTTCTCGCCCCCGTAGAATTAAATATCAAATCAATGCGCCGGGTCGTTGAGCAGGAAAATGGCTGCATCGTCTGGGGGGGGTCAGTTGACCTCAGCCCCGCCGATGATCTTTTAATTCAGGTGGAAAAAGCCCTTGACCTTGATAGCGAGGGCCAGCTTGTTGCCTCGGTAATTTCCAAAAAAATATCGGCAGGCTCGAACCATATATTGATTGATATCCCCGTCGGCCCGACGGCAAAGGTCCGCGATATGGGGGCCGCTCAAATATTAGAAAATTATCTGGTTACAGTGGGTAAAGAGCTTGATATTTCCATCAAAACTCTCATAAGCGACGGCACGGCCCCCGTTGGACGCGGCATAGGGCCGGCCCTTGAAGCGCGAGATATTGTTGCCGTGTTAAGCGGGGATAGCGCTGCGCCGGCGGACCTAAAGGAACGGGCCATATTATTGGCGGGACATATTCTTGAATTTTCACCTGATGTCACCGAAGGAGATGGCATGGTCATAGCCCGGAAAATTCTTGACAATGGCCGCGCATGGCAAAAATTTCAAGCGATCTGCGCGGCGCAAGGCGGCATGAGAGAAATACCAGAGGCGAAATATAAGCATATCATTCATGCCCCTCACGGCGGAACTATCCTCTCCATAGATAACCGTAAAATTGCCAAGATAGCCAAGCTTGCCGGCGCGCCATACACAAAAGCTGCCGGCGTTGATCTGTATATTCATGTGGGTCAGAAAATTGACAAGGGGGCGCCGGTTTACAGCATTCATGCGGACTCACCCGGTGAATTGGCCTATAGCTTGAATTTCCTTGCCGAAGGAAATCATGTCGTTCAAATAAAGGAGGATTAACAATGGCCATAATTTTTTCTTTCCCGGGCTTTGAAAGCATCGCAAACCATATTGCCTCTGACCTGAAAATAACGCGCGGTGACATGGAAATACGGCACTTCCCGGATGGGGAAACATATGTCAGGTTAAATAGCCCCGTCGAGGGCCAGAAGGTCATCATCATTTGCGGCCTTGACAAGCCGGATCAGAAAATCATGGGCCTGATGTTTTTTGCGCAGGTTGCAAGGGAAATGGGCGCAAAATCCGTCGGCCTGGTTGCGCCTTATCTCGGTTATATGCGTCAAGACAAGCGGTTTCATGACGGGGAAGCCATAACAGCAGATATATTTGCCGGCTTCCTGTCACAAATCGTTGATTGGCTGGTCACCATTGACCCGCATCTTCACCGCCATAAAAAAATGAGTGAAATTTATACTGTTCCCGCCGCCGCCATTCACGCCAGCGATCATATTGCGAACTGGATCAAATCCAACATAGCGCGGCCCGTGTTAATCGGCCCCGACGCCGAAAGCCGCCAATGGGTATCCGAGGCGGCAAAGAAAGCCGGCGCGCCTTTTATGGTCCTGAGCAAAGTCCGGCGCGGCGACAGGGATGTGGCCGTCTCTTTACCGGATGTGGCAACCTATCATGATCATACGCCGGTTTTGATTGATGATATTATTTCAACAGCTCATACCATGATCGAAACGGTGGTTCACTTGAGGACGCTCAACATGAAGCCGCCAACCTGTATCGGCGTTCATGGTATCTTTGCCGGTGACGCCTATGACCGGCTAATGTCTGCGGGCGCACAGCGTATCGTGACCAGCAACAGCATTCCCCATAAATCCAATGATATCCCGATTGATGATATTCTTGCCACCGCTGTTGCAACCATGATCAAGAATAACCATAGCCATAAAGGGTAAAGACTTGCATTGACGGGCTTATCCTGTTTAATAGCATTCACAGGGCTGGTCTTTCACTTGAAGGACGCGAAAAAGATCCAAAGGGTGATAATAATGGATTTCATATGGGTGGGCGTCGCATTTGTTTGCGGCTTTATCGTAACAAGAATAGGGCTTCCCCCGCTGGTGGGTTACCTGATGGCGGGATTTGGCCTGCACGCGCTTGGCGTAACGCCGGATGCAACGCTTGCAACATTGTCGGACATTGGTATTACCCTGCTGCTCTTCACCATTGGCCTGAAACTTAACGTCAAAAGTTTATTAAAGACGGAGATATGGGCCGGCGCAACAGGTCATATGGGCGTTATCATCTTAATAACCGCTGTGAACAGCCTGATTTTCGGCTTTCTCGGCTTTACCTATTTCATGGGAATGGATTGGACATCAGCCGCGATGATTGGTTTTGCGGTAAGTTTCAGCAGCACGGTTTGCGTGGTCAAGATACTGGAAGAAAAGGGGGAGTTACGCTCTCGCCATGGTCAGGTGGCCATTGGCATTCTGATCATTCAGGATATCGCTGCCGTGATATTTGTCACCCTTGCCACCGATAAATCACCGTCATGGTGGGCTTTGGCGTTATTTGCCTTGCCTTTGTTAAGGCCATTATTGCTCAATCTGCTTCAGCGCTGCGGGCATGGTGAGCTTCTGCCATTAGCGGGATTTTTCCTGGCTTTCGCAAGCGGGGAATTATTTGAGCTGGTGGGATTAAAAGCCCATCTTGGTGCCTTGATCATTGCCATGATTTTAAGCGGCGACAATAAGTCAACGGAACTGGCAAAGTCATTGATGAATTTTAAGGATATTTTCCTGATCGGCTTTTTCCTGTCAATCGGCTTTACCGCAATACCTACAACCGATATGCTTGGCATTGCCTTGGTCATGACGGCTGCCCTGCCCATTAAAGCCGGTTTGTATTTCATTTGGTTGACCCGGTTAAGACTGCGCAGCCGCAGCGCATTTTTAACCGCTTTAAGCCTCAGCAATTATAGCGAATTTGGCCTGATTGTCTGTTCCGCCAGCGTTCTTCATGGTTTGTTAGCCAAAGAATGGTTGGTTATAATGGCGCTGGCGGTATCCCTGTCATTTGTTTTTTCAAGCATCCTGAATGCCAAGGGCCATGCCTTGTATGCCCTGTGGGGGGACTATTTAAAAAAATTCGACCATCCTGACCGCCTGCCAGAGGACCAGTTTTCCAAGCCTGAGGGCGCTGAGGTTCTTGTCATTGGCATGGGGCGTGTGGGGGCCGGGACTTATGATACCCTGCAAGAGAAACTGCCCCTGACGGTCGTCGGCATAGAAACCGATCAGGAAAGAGTAGAAGAGCATATATCAAAAGGCCGAAAGGTCATCATTGCCGATGCGGAAGACCCCGACTTCTGGGGCCATATCGACCTCAAACCTATCAGTCTGATCATGTTCGCCATTCCAAATTACGTCGATATTGTGGAAGTGATAAATCAACTAAAGCAAGCAGGCTATACCGGAAAAACCGCCGGCATAATTCGATATGAGGATGAACGGGAACAGCTAAAGGACGCCGGCATTGATGTAATCTATAACTTTTATCAAAAAGCCGGCGATGGCTTTGCCGCCCAAACGATGGAACGCTTGGATTTAAAGCAAAATATATAATTAAAAACCCGGAGCTTAAATATTACAAGCCTGCGCCTTATCGAGCCGGCGTCTTATCGTGCAAGAGACCTGCCCGTAGAGCCCAGATCTGCAATCGCCTCATCAAGGCGCGTTACAAAACCTTGTTCTGCGGCGCGAAGACATTTGCGCGGGTCATATTGCTTTTTATAAGGTGTCCCATCCTCAGGATCAATTTGATACTTAAAGGCCTTGGCATTATCATCCACATATTTACCAATAGCATTTGAAAAGGCAAATTGCGTGTCCGTATCAATATTCATCTTGAATACACCGTAAGTCAGTGCCTCGGAAATTTTGGCTTTTTCAGAACCAGAACCGCCGTGAAAAACCAGATTCAACGGATTTTCTGCTGTATTATGCTGCTCCCGCACCAACGACTGGCTATTCCGTAGAATTTCGGGCCTTAACTGCACATTACCGGGCTTATAGACCCCGTGAACATTGCCAAAGGATGCCGCAACGGAAAAATGGCCAATCGGCGTTAAAAGCTCATAAGCCTTCAGAACATCTTCGGGCTGGGTATAAAGATGGGAGCTGTCCGCATTCTCGTCAATATCATGCCCGACACCATCTTCCTCGCCGCCCGTGATCCCCAGCTCAATCTCAAGGCTCATGTCCAGTTTTGCCATACGGGCAAGCACCCGCGCGCATTCGCCCAGGTTATCGTCGATATCTTCTTCTGACAGGTCGAGCATATGTGAGGTATATAACGGCCGGCCATGGGCCTTGTAATGCGCTTCGGAATGATCAATAAGGGCATCGACCCAAGGCACCAGCTTGCGGTTGGCATGATCCGTATGCAGAACCGCGCAGATGCCATAATGCTCCGCCAAAAGATGAACATGCTGGGCAGCGGATACGGCGCCAAGGACCTTTGCCTGAAAACTGTCTTCCATGCCTTGACCGGCATAAAACTGTGCGCCGCCATTGGAAAACTGAATGATAATATCGCTGTTGTTTTTTGCGGCGGCTTCCATAACAGCATTGACGCTGTTGGTCCCGACACAATTCACCGCCGCCAGCGCATAACCACCGTCCTTGCAGGCATTAACAAGTGCTATATAATCTTCGCCGCTCACGACACCCGGTTTAAGAGCCATCCGATAAATCCTTGGTTTTTATATTTAAGATAACGTCACATTATTATATGAGCTACGCTATATATCGCAAGCATTAACCAAAAAAAACAGCCCGATTGAGCTGTTTTTTCAATTTACTTTAATATGCGGTAACATTAAGCCGCTTCGGTTTCTTCCGCAACAAATTCGATTTCCGGGCCACTGGTCTGGCCTTTGGCACTCTCGTCGCGATCAACCAGCTCAATCACGGCAACTGGCGCAGAATCACCATGCCGGAAACCGGCTTTCAAGATACGGATATAGCCACCAGAACGTTCTTTATAGCGTTCAGCCAGAACATCAAATAACTTGCTCAATACATCTGTTTCCTTACCTTCACGAAAGGTATCTTTGGCGATAACAGGAAGCTTGGAAGCGGCCTGACGGCGGGCATGTAAAGATCCGCGCTTACCCAAAGTGATCAGACGCTCAACGATCGGGCGCAGCTCTTTGGCTTTTGGCAAAGTTGTTACGATTTGCTCATGCTTTAAAAGCGCATGGGCCATATTTGCAAACATCGCTTTACGATGTGAACTTGTTTTATTCAGCTTACGCCCAGCTCTACGATGGCGCATATCTCTTACTCCTTGAGGGGGTATCCACTTATGGGACCCTACCCAATTAAAAATCCAAAATTAAAATTCTTGTTCCATTTTCTTGACAAGCTCGTCAATATTTTCTGGTGGCCACCCCGGGTTATCCATCCCAAGACGCAAGCCCATGGTCGAAAGAACTTCTTTAATCTCATTCAGTGATTTACGGCCAAAGTTTGGTGTGCGAAGCATTTCTGCTTCTGTCTTGCGCACGAGGTCACCGATATAAACGATATTGTCGTTTTTCAGACAGTTGGCCGAACGAACAGACAATTCCAGTTCATCAACACGCCGCAGAAGGTTACGGTTGAAGTCCGGCTCATTTGATTCTTGCTCAGCGGCAACATCTTCCGGTTCATCAAAATTGATGAAAGTTTGAAGCTGGTCTTGCAAAATACGCGAAGAATAGGCCAAGGCATCTTCAGGCGTTATCGTACCGTTGGTCTCAATGGTCATAATCAACTTGTCATAATCCAGAATCTGACCTTCACGGGTATTTTCAACCCGGTAGCTGACCTTGCTGACCGGACTGAATAAACTGTCCACGGGAATGAGGCCAATCGGCGCATCATCCGGACGGTTATTCACTGCCGCAACATAGCCCTTGCCTGTTTCAACCGTCAATTCCATGCGCAGCTCTGCGCCATCATCCAACGTACAGATCACAAGATCAGGATTATGAATGGTAACGTCAGCAACTTCGCTGATTTGACCGGCTGTCACCTCGCCCGGGCCTGTGGCCTGAAGCGACAGGCGCTTCTCGTCAATGCCGTCCATCTCAACGGCGATCTTCTTGATATTCAGGATAACGTCAGTGACATCTTCACGTACGCCCGGAATAGAAGAAAATTCATGTAAAACATTGTCGATATGAATGGATGTTACAGCAGCGCCCTGAAGGGATGACAATAAAACCCGGCGCAATGAATTGCCCAAGGTCATGCCATAACCACGTTCCAACGGCTCCGCAACAATCGTTACTTTTCTACGCTCTTCACCAACTTGTTTAACTTCAAGTTTAGACGGCTTTATTAATTCCTGCCAATTCTTCTGGATCACGGTTTAAATCCTCGTAAGTTACTGGTTTCAATTTGCCTGATATTTCATTTCACAGACAAACACCATAAAACCCTGCTGTTATCCATGATAGCAGCAGGGGAAATTCAATTTATTATACTCTACGCCGTTTTGGCGGTCGGCACCCATTATGCGGAATTGCCGTCACATCGCGTATGGTCGTAATTGTAAAACCAAGCGCCTGCAAAGCACGAAGCGCGGATTCCCGGCCTGAACCGGGGCCCTTAACCTGAACTTCCAGAGTTTTCATCCCATGTTCCTGAGCTTTTTTACCGGCATCTTCCGCCGCCATCTGTGCCGCATAGGGCGTAGATTTTCGGGAACCTTTAAAACCCATAACACCGGATGTTGACCAGGCAATCGCATTTCCCTGGGCATCGGTTATCGTAATAATAGTATTATTAAATGTAGAATTCACATGGCAGACGCCATTGGTGATATTCTTACGTTCTTTGCGCTTTACGCGTTTCTCTTCAGCCATTTCAGTACCTTATTTCTTCTTACCGGCGATAGCAACGGCCTTACCCTTACGGGTACGCGCATTGGTGCTTGTGCGTTGACCACGTACAGGAAGCTTCTTACGATGGCGCAGACCACGATAAGAACCAAGGTCCATCAGACGCTTGATATTAACCGCTGTGTCCCGGCGCAGATCACCTTCCACCATACAATCACTATCGATTGTTTCACGGATTTTGATAACTTCCGAATCACTTAGCTGGTTAACCCGAGTTTCAGGCTTGATACCAACCGTATCACAAATTTGTTTCGATATTGCAGGACCAATCCCATGGATATAGGTCAAAGCAATTACCACCCTCTTTCCAGTGGGTATATTCACGCCAGATATACGCGCCACGATCGTTTCTCCCGATCTAAAAATTCATTAAACAGCAACTTCGCCCGCTTACCCGTAAAGGTAAACCGTGAAGTTGCGCGATTATATGTATTAAAAACCTTCAGTCAACCATAGAGACGAAACTTTTTGAAAGTTTTTGTCTGCAGGATTTACAGCTGGTTTAATACATCATTTATTTGAACGCTGACATCATCAATGTCAGCCATTCCATCAACAGTTCTCAAAACCCCCTTTTGCTCATAAAAGGGCAGCAAAGGGGCCGTTTGTGCGTGATATGTTGCCAGTCTTTCGATAACCGTTTCACGGTTGTCATCAGAACGGCGGTTGAAATTCGTAGAACCACAGCTGTCACACACGCCAGCCTGTTGTGGTTTTAGGTTAGTGTCATGGTAACCCTGATTACATTGCGCACATGTATAGCGGCCTGCAATCCGGTCAACAAGAGATTCGTCATCCACCTTCATCTCGATGACAACATCGACCTGAAGGCCTTTATTCTTTAACAGTTCATCCAGTGCTTCTGCCTGGGCAACGGTACGCGGGAAGCCGTCAAGCAGGAAACCCTGTTTGCAATCGTCTTCCTCTATACGATCCGCGATAATACCGATAACAATTTCATCTGTGACCAGTTTACCGGCATCCATAAATTCTTTGGCTTTTTTGCCGACCTCGGTTCCGGCTTCTTTTGCTGCGCGCAGCATATCGCCCGTCGAAAGCTGAACCAAACCTCTTTTATCCATAATGCGCTGAGCTTGCGTACCCTTGCCCGCGCCGGGGGGGCCAAGTAAAACGATAATCATCTACGCTTCCTCCCCTTGCCCCTGATTTTGGATTTTTTCAACAGTCCTTCATATTGGTGGGCCATCAAATGGCTGTGAATTTGTGCAACCGTATCCATGGTCACACTGACCACGATCAAAAGTGATGTCCCGCCGAAATAAAATGGTATGGCATATTTGGCCCGCAAAACTTCTGGCAGCAAACATACAAGCGTCAGGTAAAGGGCGCCAACAGTCGTCAGCCGTGTCAAAACAAAATCCAGATAAGTCGCTGTATTTTTACCCGGACGAATGCCGGGGATAAAGCCGCCATATTTCTTGAGGTTGTCCGCCGTTTCTTCAGGGTTGAATTGAATAGCCGTGTAAAAGAAAGCGAAAAAGATAATACCTGCGGCATAAAAAGCCATATAGAGCGGCTGGCCGGGGCCAAGCAATGTGGTGACCGTCGTCATCCATTCCGGCCCGCCATCCGCAGCAAATCCCGCAACCGTCATCGGCATAAGAAGCAGGGATGAGGCGAAAATTGGCGGAATAACACCGGCTGTATTCAGTTTAAGCGGCATATGGGACTGTTCGCCCTTTGAGGCCCCCGTCGCCGTTTGACGCTTGGGATATTGGATTAACAGTTGGCGCTGCGCGCGCTCCATAAAGACGATAAGGCAATCACGACAACAACCATCACAATCAAACCAACAATCACCAATGGCCCGCCAAGCTGACCTTTGGAACTTAATTCCAGAGTACCAACGATAGCAGAAGGCAATTCCGCAACAATGCCCGAGAAGATAATCAATGAAATGCCGTTGCCCACGCCGCGCGCCGTAATCTGTTCCCCCATCCACATGAGCAAAAGCGTGCCGCCAACAAGCGTAATCACGGTTGTCGCAATGAAGAACATCCCGCCGCCGTCAAGGGCAATGCCGCCTGACTGCAGGCTCGTTGCAATGGCGTAACCCTGTACGATTGTCAAAAGAACCGTGCCGTAACGGGTGTATTGATTGATTTTCTGGCGGCCCGCCTCACCTTCTTTTTTCAGCTGACCTATGGTCGGCGAAATAGACGTCATCAACTGCATGATAATAGAGGCCGAGATATAGGGCATAATACCAAGGGCAAATACGCTCATCCGTGAAATGGCGCCGCCATTAAACAGATCAAGCATCCCCAGGATACCTTGCTGGTTGGCCTCGAACATCCGCGCCAGCTCAACAGGATTAATCCCCGGCAGCGGGACATATGTCCCAAGCCGGTAAGCGATAAGGGCAAACAGGGTAAACCAGATGCGTTTCTTCAGCTCAGTGGCCTTGGAAAAGGCGCCGAAGTTCAGATTTGCTGCAAGTTGTTCAGCTGCTGATGCCATCTCGTATAATCCCTGTTACCAATAATATTATTTGGAAGCTTCCTGAGGCGCGGCGGCTACGGTAACGGTTCCGCCAGCCTTTTCAACAGCCGCTACTGCCGCCGCAGAAGCCCCGGACACTTCGATATTCACTTTAGACTTCAATGCGCCTTTTGCAAGCAACCGAACACCATCTTTAACGCCATTAACCAGTCCTGCTTCTTGCAGCAGCTCAACCGTAATGGCTTTTTTGGGGTCCAGTTTCTTGGCATCAATAGCGTCTTGCAATCCGCCGAGATTAACGGGAACGAAAACCTTCCGGTTAATATTGTTAAAGCCGCGTTTGGGCAGACGTTGATAGATGGGCATTTGCCCGCCCTCAAAGCCTTTGATCGCAACCCCTGAACGGGATTTCTGACCTTTTACGCCGCGTCCACCGGTTTTACCCGTACCTGAGCCGATACCGCGCCCGATACGTTTGCGGTCTTTAGTTGCGCCTGGATTATTGGCAATTTCATTAAGTTTCATGGTCTTTACCTTGTCACCTTTTCCCTATGACTATCATATGGGGAGGGATTATACTTCTTCAACCTTCACCATATGACGAACCTTACGGATCATGCCACGAACAGATGGCGTATCCTCTAATTCGCGGGTGCGGTTCATTTTATTTAAACCAAGCCCAATGAGCGTTGCCCGTTGGTCTTGAGGGCGGCGGATCGGGCTACCGGTCTGCGTTACCTTTAACATTTTTTTACTAGCCATTAGATTACTCCGTTACTTCTTGAGCAACTTCAGGGGCAGCGGCTTCACGTTCGCCTCTGCGACCGACGATTTCACTGACTTTTTTGCTCCGTCTGGCGGCAATCATGCGCGGGGAAGACTGTTGCTTAAGCGCATCAAAAGTTCCGCGAACCATGTTGTAGGGATTAGATGATCCCAGTGATTTGGTCACAACATCCTGTACGCCCAACGCTTCGAAAACAGCACGCATGGGGCCACCGGCAATAATGCCTGTACCCGCTTGCGCGGAACGAATAACCACTTTACCGGCACCGTGACGGCCTTCGATATCATGATGCAATGTTCTGCCTTCACGCAATGGAATGCGCACCATTGATTTTTTTGCTTCTTCTGTTGCCTTGCGGATCGCCTCGGGAACTTCCCGTGCCTTACCCTTGCCAAAACCAACCTGGCCTTTGCCGTCACCGACAACAACCAATGCCGCAAAACCAAAACGGCGTCCGCCTTTGACCACTTTGGCCACGCGATTGATATGAACCAATTTTTCAATCAGATCACTTTCCGGCTGACGGTTATCTTTTTCATACCGTGCCATATTATATTCCCTTCATACGCTCTAAAAATTCAGACCGGCGGTGCGCGCGGCATCTGCAAGAGCTTTTACCCGGCCATGGAAAAGAAAGCCACCCCGATCAAAAACCACTGTATCAACACCGGCGCTCTTGGCGCGGTCTGCAATTAATTTTCCTACTTCTCCGGCAGCATCAGCATTGCTGCCGATTTTCAGAGATTTACGTAGATCAACATCCAATGTGGATGCTGCGGCAACGGTTACGCCCTGCGCATCATCAATAACCTGTGCATAGATATGCTGGTTCGTGCGATGTACAGAAAGCCTGGGCCGTCCTGTTGTCACCTTGCGAATACGAGTCCGTACCCGATTCCGGCGACGATTAAATAACTTTTTACCACTAAGCATAACGAGCACCTATTATTTTTTCTTGCCTTCTTTACGGAAGACATATTCATCGGAATATTTAACACCCTTGCCTTTATAAGGCTCTGGTTTGCGCCATTCACGAATTTCTGCCGCGACCTGACCAACTTTTTGTTTGTCGATACCGGAAATGATGATGGTCGTCTGATCCGGACATTTCACATCAACACCCTTGGGAATAGCATAAATCACATCATGACTGTAGCCCAGTTGAAGCTGAATATCGCTGCCCTTTACGAAAGCACGGTACCCGACACCAACCAAAAGCAATGTCTTGCTGTATCCCGTCATAACGCCTTCAACCAGATTTGCGACCAAAGTGCGCTGCATGCCCCACATGGAACGGGCGCGCTTTGTATCACCAACCGGGGTAACCAGAATTTCGCCATTCTCAAGCTTTGCATCAACATCCGCAACGAATGTCATTGCAAGCTCGCCTTTTGGCCCCTTGATGGTAAGTTCCTTACCATTAAGATTTGCTTCCACACCCTGAGGTACAGCAACAGCTTTTTTACCAATTCTAGACATAACTTCTATCCTTAGAATACTGTGCAGATGATCTCGCCGCCAACATTCTGAGCGCGAGCTTCAGAATCGGAGAGTACACCTTTAGGGGTTGAAACAATAGAAATACCAAGGCCATTCCTGATGCGCGGCAAATCCGCCACAGAAGAATAAACCCGAAGGCCCGGCTTTGATATCCGCTTGATCTCGCGGATGACCGGACTTCCTTCATGATATTTCAGCTCAATATTAATCTGCGGCTTACCGGTTTGATCGTCAGCACGGTTATATCCACGGATAAAGCCTTCGCGTGCTAACACATCAAGTACACGTTGACGCATGTTAGACGCAGGCGAACTAACAGTTTCTTTATTAACACGTTGTCCATTACGTATACGTGTCAGCATATCTGCTAGAGGATCACTCATTGACATTTGTCTGTCCTCCTTACCAGCTCGATTTCGTAACGCCGGGAAGATAGCCACTAGAGGCCAAATCACGGAGAGAGATACGAGACATTTTAAATTTACGATGGTAGCCACGGGGGCGACCGGTTACTTGACAACGATTGCGAAGGCGTGTTGCCGCACTGTTGCGCGGCAGTTTAGCCAGCTTGAGCCGTGCCATGAATTGCTCTTCAGGAGACAATTCCGGATCAACCGCCGCTTTTTTCAACGCCGCCCGTTTGTCAGCAAATTTTGCGACCAAACGTTCACGTTTCATGTTTTTTTCTACAGCACTTGTTTTAGCCATATCAGATTTTCCTGCCTATTCTATTTCTGGTCTGTTCTCTGGAACGGCATCTGAAAACCCGTCAGAAGCGATCTGGCTTCGTCATCGGTTTTGGCAGATGTACAAATGATGATGTCCATGCCCCGTGTATCGTCTACGTCATCATAGGCGATTTCAGGGAACACCAACTGTTCTTTCAAACCAAGAGCATAATTGCCCCGGCCATCAAAACTCGTCGGGCGAACACCGCGAAAGTCACGGACGCGCGGCAATGCGATCTGAATCAGGCGATCCAGGAACTCATACATCCGGTTACCACGCAGGGTAACCTTACAGCCGATGGCCACTTCTTCACGAAGCTTAAACGTCGCTATGGATTTTTTGGCAAGTGTCGTAACAGGTTTCTGGCCAGAAATTTTCGCCATTTCCTCAACGGCTTTTTTGACCTTCTTGCTGTCGCCGACGGCTTCACCAACACCCATGTTAATAACAATTTTCTCCAACCGGGGAATTTGCATCACATTGGCAAATTTGAATTCTTTTTGCAGGCTGTCACGAACTTTATTTTGGTAAACTTCGCGCAAACGAGGGATATATTTAGACATTAGATATTCTCCCCTGATGCTCTGGAAATACGAACCTTGGTGCCGTCTTTTTCGATTTTAAAGCCGGCTTTGGTGGCAGCGCCGGATTTTGGATCAATCAAAGCCAGATTGGAAACATGAATTGAAGCTTCCTTGGATTTGATACCGCCTTCTTCTGTTTGAGTCTGGCGCGTATGGCGTTTAACCATATTGATACCCTGGACAACGGCGCGGGATTTGGCGGTAATCATTTCTGTGATTGTGCCTTTCTTGCCTTTATCCTTACCGGTCAGGACGATAACCTCATCGCCCTTTTTGATTTTAAATTTTGCGGTGGCCATTACAGTACCTCCGGTGCAAGAGATATAATTTTCATATGGTTAGATGCACGGAGCTCACGTACCACAGGACCAAAGATACGCGTTCCGATCGGCTCATTCTGTTTATTGATCAGAACAGCGGCGTTCCCATCAAACCGAATGGCAGTCCCATCAGACCGTTGAATATCTTTCTTTGTGCGGACGATAACAGCACGATGCACCTGACCTTTTTTTACTTTGCCGCGCGGAATTGCTTCCTTTATGCTTACGACAATAGTATCGCCGACGCCGGCAACCCTGCGATGAGAGCCTCCAAGCACCTTGATACACTGAACGCGGCGAGCGCCAGAGTTATCGGCTACGTCAAGATTGGTTTGCATTTGAATCATTGGTTTATTCCAACATTGTTACACTAGATTTAAGAACACTTGTTTTAAGCGTTTTCGACAATTTTCCAAGTCTTATTTTTGGAAATCGGACGACATTCTTCAATACGAACAATCTCGCCCACTTTACATTTATTGCTTTCATCATGCGCATGATATTTTTTAGTACTGCGCAATACTTTGTGAAGCAACGGGTGTTTAAATCGACGTTCCACAAGAACGACAATGGTTTTGTCATTTTTGTCGCTGACGACTTCACCTTGCAAAATACGTTTAGGCATTTGTTTCTACCTTCTCTGATTGGTTAAGCTGCGTGCGAACACGGGCAATATCCCGGCGAACAACGCGCACACGAGCGGTATTTTCTAATTGGGCTGTCGCGCGCTGAAAACGCAGATTGAACTGCTCTTTTTTCAGATCAAGAAGCAGACCTTTTAGCTCGTCTGCTGACTTACCCTTAATTTCTGATGATTTCATCTCATTCATTCCTAACTACTGCCTAAATTATTGGCCTAAACTACTGGCTTATCTAGTCGCCAAGGCGCGTCACAAAACGCGTGGCAATCGGCAGCTTGGCCGCCGCACGCTCGAAAGCTTCGCGTGCGATATCCAGCGGTACGCCATCCATTTCAAACATAATACGACCAGGCTTGACTTTACAGGCCCAGAATTCAACAGAGCCCTTACCTTTACCCATACGAACTTCAGCAGGCTTTTTAGATACCGGAACATCAGGGAAAATCCGAATCCACACTTTACCTTGACGTTTAATATGACGCGTCATGGCACGGCGGGCCGCTTCGATCTGACGTGCGGTTATTCTTTCCGGCTCCAAAGCCTTAAGGCCACAAGATCCAAAAGTAAGCGACGTGCCCCCTTTTGCAACACCGTGAATACGGCCTTTATGCGCCTTGCGGAATTTTGTTTTTTTCGGTTGAAGCATAATCTCTACCTTGCATTCCGAGGAGATCTTGGGGATCGCGGCGGCCGACCACCACCAGCATTGCCGCCAGAACTCTTCTGCTGTTCATTAATTCGGTTATCACGCGCCATGGGATCATGTTCCATGATTTCGCCCTTGAAAATCCATACCTTAACGCCGATGATACCATAAGGTGTCTTGGCGCGGCTTTCGGCATAGTCAATGTCGGAACGAAGCGTATGAAGCGGCACACGGCCCTCGCGGTACCATTCGGTACGGGCAATCTCAGCACCACCAAGACGGCCAGCGGTATTGATCCGGATACCAAGGGCACCAAGGCGCATCGCGCTCTGCATAACCCGTTTCATGGCACGGCGGAAAGCAACGCGGCGTTCCAGCTGTTGACTGACACTGTCAGCAACCAATTGGGCATCAATTTCCGGCTTGCGTATTTCAACGATATTCAGGCTCACATCAAGGGCGACCGTCATACCGGCAATAGCTTTGCGCAGTTTTTCGATATCCGCGCCTTTTTTGCCAATAATAACGCCTGGACGCGCGGAATAGATTGTTACGCGGGCTTTCTTGGCAGGACGCTCAATAACAACACGGCTAATGCTTGCCTGCTTTAGCTTTTCCATAAGATACGCGCGAATGGCAAGATCTTCATGAAGTAAGTTTGCGTAATCATCTCCATCAGCGTACCAGCGACTATCCCAAGTACGATTGATCCCAAGGCGAAGACCGATTGGATTAACTTTTTGACCCATTATGCTTGCTCCTCAACCTCACGGACCAAAATCCGCAACTGACTGAATGGTTTTAAAATTTTTCCTGTCCGGCCACGAGCCCGTGGACGAAAACGCTTCATGACCAAAGATTTGCCAACGCTTGCCTCGGCAACAACCAGACTGTCTACATCAAGACCGTGATTGTTTTCCGCATTGGCAATGGCAGATTCAAGGACGCTTTTCACGTTACCGGAAATACGACGTTTTGAGAAAGTAAGATCCGCAAGAGCTTTGTCGACTTTCTTGCCACGAATGAGACCAGCCACCAGATTTAATTTCTGTGGACTAACACGAACCATTCTACATACGGCTAATGCTTCGTTGTCTGCAATGCGGCGTGGTGATTTTTTCTTACCCACGGTTTCTACCTCTTCCTAGCTTTTTTGTCTGCGCCATGACCGTAATAGGTACGGGTCGGGGCGAATTCACCAAGCTTATGGCCAACCATATCTTCTGTTACGTAAACAGGGATAAATTTGTGACCGTTATGAACATTAAATGTTTGTCCGACGAATTGCGGCAAAATAGTTGACCGACGAGACCAGGTCTTGATCGGTGAATTTTTACCTGAATCTGACATTGCTTCTGATTTCTTAAGCAAATGCAGATCGACGAACGGACCCTTCCAAACTGAACGTGACATATGTCTCTAGCCCTTCTTACGTTCGTGACGTGACCGTACGATAAAACGATCTGTCGACTTATTGCTACGTGTTCGCTTGCCTTTAGTAGGCTTGCCCCATGGCGTCACGGGATGACGGCCACCTGACGTGCGGCCCTCGCCGCCGCCGTGCGGATGGTCAACCGGGTTCATGGCAACGCCGCGAACTGATGGACGCTTGCCGAGCCAGCGATTACGGCCGGCTTTGGCCAGCTTGATGTTCTTGTGATCCGGATTGGACACGGCACCAATAGTTGCCATGCAAGCGGAAGGAACATAACGCTGCTCACCTGAAGATAAACGAATAAGTACTTGCGCGCGATCACGGCCTGTGACCTGTACATATCCACCAGCTGAGCGGGCAATCTGACCACCCTTTTTTGGCTTCATTTCAACATTATGCACAATGGAGCCAACCGGAACACTATATAACGGCATCGCATTACCGGGCTTCACATCGACTTTTTCACCGGCGATTACTTTATCACCAACGTTCAATCGTTGCGGTGCCAGGATATAAGCCTGCTCGCCGTCCGTATATTCGATCAAAGCAATGAAAGATGTCCGGTTAGGGTCATATTCCAAATGCAAAACTGTCGCATCCATATCCCATTTCTGACGTTTAAAGTCGATCATGCGGTAGGTGCGCTTATGCCCGCCCCCGCGCCGACGCGCCGTGATGCGGCCATGGTTATTACGGCCACCGGATTTCGTCAAACCTTCAGTCAATGACTTAACAGGCTTGCCTTTCCATAGATCTGAACGATCAACCTGCACAAGGCCGCGTTGACCGGGAGATGTCGGATTATATGTTTTTAACGCCATCGTCCTATACTCCCGTTGTCACATCGATGGATTGACCTTCGGCCAATTGCACCATTGCTTTTTTATAATCATTTCTGCGGCCCATTATGCCTTTGAAACGCTTTGTCTTACCCTTGACACGGAGCGTGTTGACATCCTCAACCTTCACGCCAAACAGACCCTCTACCGCAGCTTTGATCTGCGGCTTTGTTGCTGTCAGCGGAACCTTGAAAACAATCTGATTCTGCTCGGACATCATTGTTGTCTTTTCCGTGATCACAGGGCCAAGGATGACATCATAATGTTTAATATCGGTTTCTTTATCCGTCATTTTAGCCTCTCCATCAGGCTTGCTACGGCTGCTTTGGTCAGTACCAGCTTCTCGGCACGCAGAATGTCATAAACATTCGCACCTTGCGTCGGCAATACATCAACATAGGGAATGTTATTCGCAGCGAGTAGAAAGTTTTTATTCACTTCGGCACCATCAATAAACAGAACCTTCTCCAGACCAAGTTTGCTCAACTTGGCTTTCAAGTCCTTTGTCTTGCTGGCTTTAAGGTCCATATCTTCAATGACAATAAGATTGCCATTTGCAAGCTTTGAAGACAAAGCTGTTTTAAGACCAAGCAATCTGATTTTCTTAGGCAAACTATAGCCATGAGACCGAACAACCGGTCCAAAGGCGCGGCCACCACCACGGAATTGACTAACCTTACCGGCACCGTGACGGGCTGTACCGCCGCCTTTTTGCTTGCCAATACGTTTTGTTGTACCCGTTATCTCGCCCCGCGTCTGAACTTTATGGGTTCCGGCCCGGCGCTTTGCCAGCTGCCATACCACAACCCGCTGAAGGATATCAGCACGTTCCGGCAAGGCGTAGATGCTGTCAACAAGATCGACATTGCCGGCCTTTTTTGCATCGAGTGTAATTACTTCGGCTTTCATGGCTTATTCCTCACTCTTTTCAGCAGCCGTGTCATCCGCCACTTCGGCAGCAGCAACAGCGCGCACGGCACCGGGATAAGGCGCATCGGTATTCGCAGGCTTTTTGACGGCATCATTAATAAATATCCAACCGTTTTTAGCACCTGGAATCGCCCCCTTCACAAGAAGCAAGCCTTCGTCCAGATCTGAACCGACAACCTCAAGGTTGAGGATCGTCTTGCGCTCTGAACCCATATGACCCGCCATCTTCTTACCCTTGAATACGCGGCCCGGATCTTGACATTGCCCCGTAGAACCGTGTGATCTGTGAGAAATAGACACACCATGCGTCGCCCTCAGGCCCGCAAAGTTATGACGTTTCATCGCGCCGGCAAAACCTTTACCCTTTGAAATGCCTGTCACATCAACCATTTGGCCTGCAACAAAATGCTCAACCGTGATTTCTGCGCCAATATCCAGAAAAGCATCATCCGAGATACGGAATTCAGCAAGTTTTGCTTTTGGCTCAACCTTGGCTTTTGCAAAATGACCCCGCATAGGCTGCGTCGTCCGTTTAACTTTGGCCGTTCCAACCCCTAATTGTAGGGCGTTATAGCCGTCTGTATCTGTTGTTTTATGAGAAACAACCTGACAATTGTCAACATGCAGTACGGTGACGGGAATATGCTGCCCGCCTTCCGCAAAAACACGCGACATGCCAATTTTTTTAGCAATTAATCCTGCACGCATTTTTCTAACCCTGCAATTTAATTTCAACATCAACACCCGCTGCAAGATCGAGCTTCATCAGCGCGTCCACAGTTTGCGGTGTTGGCTCTACGATATCCAAAAGACGCTTGAATGTGCGCATCTCGAACTGCTCACGGGATTTTTTATTCACATGCGGCGAGCGCAATACTGTGAATTTTTCAATCCGCGTCGGCATAGGAATAGGGCCGCGTACGCTAGCGCCTGTTCTTTTGGCTGTATTGGCAATCTCGCTTGCGGCCTGATCAAGAATACGATGATCAAATGCCTTTAAGCGGATGCGAATATTTTGTGATTCCAACATAAATATATACGCGAGCCTTTAGACCCGCGCTCCTGATCCTAAATTATTCAATGATGCTTGCAACGACGCCGGCGCCGACGGTGCGGCCGCCTTCGCGGATCGCAAAACGCAGACCTTCGTCCATGGCAATGGGGTAGATCAATTCAACATTAATCTCAACATTATCGC